>Ga0067045_1027535_pt1 | contig 98563 bp, 88 predicted proteins | sample TerdegcTABiofilm_FD_59184 | JGI IMG/M metagenome (GOLD analysis project Ga0067045, IMG submission 59184) | Combined Assembly of (Gp0054472, Gp0054536) Wastewater bioreactor microbial communities from Singapore -Terephthalate degrading...
TTAAATCGGGGGGAAATCTAAAAAACCGTTAGGATAAAACCGAAACCATTGATTGATCGCTTTCAAAAATCCTGAAAATTTTCGCAAAAACTATATTTGAAAGACTCTCGTAAAGTTGTGCAGAGGTCTTAAATATGGGGCAAATATTGGTTATTCGGTAATTTTTCTAAATTCAGGATTGTTGTGAAGATTTTTAAAATCTTTGTCTCGAACTGCGTTATTCTTGAGTTCAGGGTTAAGTTTAACTGCATTGCGCAGGCATTCAATAGCACCTGCCGAATCGTCGTTTAGAGCATGAGCGCAGGCCTTGTTATACCATGCGTCGGCATAATCGGGTTTAAGCGATACGGCTTTCTCTGCGGATATTATAGCTTTGCTATATCTGCCAAGTCTTATTAAGGCAACGCATTTGTTGTTCCATGATTCCTCCGACGCAGGATTCAAAAGTACGGCTTTCTCAAACGCGGCTAACGATTCATCATGCTTTCCGATAACCCCGAGTACAAACCCTTTACCGCTCCACGCCTCGAATAACGATGGATTGAGTTCAATAGCGGTATTGTAATCGGATAGAGCCTCCTCAAACCTTCCGAGTTTGGAGAGCGCAAAACCTTTGCTTAACCAGATATCCGCCATTTGCGGACTGATTTTAGAAGCTTTCTCGAACGATTCCAAAGCATCTTGGTATTTGCCCTGAGCCAAAAAACCGGATCCTTTGTTGTACCACGCTTCCACATAATCGGGTTTGAGATTTATCGCCTGATAATACGCGAGAATAGCATCGTCGTGTTTGCCGAGTTTACTTAAAGCGATTCCTCTATAAAGCCATGTCTGGGAATCATCAGGTTTGAAAGATATCGATTTATCCAGTGCAAGCAAAGCCTCATCGTATTTACGCATCTTAATAAGAACGTTTCCTTTGCTGTACCATGCCTGAGCATAATCCGGTTTGAGAGCTATTGCTTTGTCGAAAGAGACCAGAGCTTCTTCAAGATTGCCCAGTTTGACCAGATGTATTCCTTTTACCAGCAGTTCCGGCGCGTTATCCGGTGCAATTACGGTACTGTCATTATTTTTTTCCTGTGTAAGGACAGTACCGTTAAAAATTATAATCATAAGAATGGCTAAACATATTTTTTTCGTCATCATGATAAAATTATCATCTCACTCTATATATAGCGGCAATTAAAAGTTAGAATCGCTGAAAACGTCTTTTTTATTGTCATTGCGAAGCTCCTAATGAGCTGTGGCAATCTCAGCTTTTATGATTTTGAGATCACCACGTCGTTTTGCTTTCGCAAAACTTCTCGTGATGACATATAAATTTAAGGTTTTTATGCAATCCAAAGTTGCACGACTCCGTTATATTTATTCCATACTATTTCATTACGGCAGAATGCAGTACATTCTGAAAAAATTTTTTCTTATTTTTTCAAAAGAATAGAATCAACTTATATTTATAGAATTTAACAACGGTTACGGTTAAATTTGTTTGCGCAATTTTTCCTTGAGCATTCGGTAATCCGTTTTTCCGTTACCTAAAAGCGGAATATACGGTATATTAACGACTTTTCGTATATTATGCAAAGGGCTCAATCCCGATTGACGGATATACTCGTTTACTTTTCTACGATCTAAAGGCGCAACACTAAAAAGAACAATTTCTGGATTCTCCGTATCAGGGGTAGCTTCTACGGCTATTTGCGGTGCATCGTCTTCCGGCGACTGAAAATAAGGTAGCAACGCCGACTCTATGGCAGGCAGAGATATCATTTCACTGCCGATTTTAATAAACCGTTTCCGGCGTCCTTTAAAAGTCAGATAACCGTCTTTTGACTCAACTGCCAAATCGCCGGTATCGTACCAGAGTTTACCTTCAAATTCAACAAATGGCGGTTTACCGTCATAATTCAAGTATCCCGCAAATACCGAAGGCCCGCGCACCAAAATTAACCCAGTATGGCCGAACGGCACTCTTTCTCCAGTTTGCGGGTCCATCAGAACATATTCGTACGAACTTAAAACTTTACCGATAGTTCCCCTGCGCGGTTCACTATAAGGGTTTACCGAAATTATCGGAGAACATTCTGTAACACCGTATCCTTCAAGAATTACCATATTTGGATTAATCCGCACGAGATTTTCATAAGTTTGGTCCGGGCATTTCTCTGCGCCGGTTACCGCTATTCTCAGAGATTTTAGCTGATGCGAATCCGCTACGCGAAGTATCCCGTTTAAAAAAGACGGTGTTCCCAGCAAAAATGTTGGTTTGTATACCTGAACCAATCGCGCTATATGTGCCGATTCGGCAGGATTCGGGTGATAAACCGCCCGGATACCTATAGATGCGGGAAAAACCGTTGTTACCGTCAGCCCGAACGAGTGAAAAGGCGGGAGTATCCCCGTTAAACTGTCCGATTCTTTAATGTCCACAAACTCGCTTATCCCGCGTATGTTAGATAAAATATTACCATGCGAGAGCCCTACGGCTTTGGGCAGCGCTTCGGATCCGCTGGTAAACAGAACAACCGCATTATCCGCCGGCAATACATTAATAAGCGATTTCCAGCTAAGATAGCTTTTAACGGTTCCTTTTAGTTTAGCAGGGATAGATATCCTGTTTTTTAAATCTTCCAGATAAACGAATTTGCCGGACATTTCATGCAGAGGCGTACCCTGATTATCAAGCCGCGAAACCAGAGCCCGTGATGTCAGCACGTTCCTGACTCCAAGAAGGTTTAGCGAATGATTAACCGTCCGCGCTCCCGTAGTCCAGTTTACCATAACAGGGATTTTGCCGGCAAACAATACGCAGTAATAAAGAATAGATGCCATCACCGAAGCCGGCAACATTATTCCCACATATTTTTCTTCAAACGATTCTATAACCGGTTTCAATATAAATATATAACGGATAACTTCACGGTAAGTTTTTTCACCGGTTCGCTGGTCGGCGAAAACTACCTGCGATAATCGGCCTTCGGCTTTTTTAATAAAAATTTCGGTCAATGTTTTCCCTTCAGGTATTTGCGCGATACCACCGCCTTTATTTTTAAACCACTTCTTATCCGGCGGATTCAGCTCAATTTCACCGGATGAGACACCCTGCCCTGTGGTGGCAAGAAGAACATCGTTTACGGTTTCAAGCGATTCGGGAAAATTTATATCGAATCCGAATTCGTCTTTAAACCATATTACGAGCTCGGATATGTTCAGGCTGTCCATACCCAGATCGTAATTAAGCCGGTCGGACGGTTTAAGATCCTCTATGCCGGTAATTTCCTTAAGTTTTTCAAATACAATTTCCTTTGTTGCAGGAGGCACCTGAGAAACATCGCCTTTTATGTGCGGTGCTTTCGGGTCGGGTAGTTCCAGTATTCCGTTTTTTCTCCAGAAAAAATAAGGGACTGACAGGTTCGGCCATGCGTTCTCATTATAAAACTTTTCCAGATAAGAATTTATTGCAAGGCGCCCACATCTGGCGGGAAAATCGGCGGGTTCTACAAACTCATATTCTATTTTTCTGCGGGGCATAAAGAATATCCCGTTAATCAAAATAAATTTCAGTCCTTGAATAAGTGTTTTGGATACTGAAGGGGCATTTCCGCTGAACGCGAAACTGAACCTGCTTCCCCACAACCCGTTCTGGCGGATAAGCACAATCCGCGCAGACGGTACGGATTTAAGTATTGCCTCAACTCCGCTTGACGCGCCGATACGCTCAAAACGTGATCTTTTTATGTGTCCTGCGGGATAAAGAAGGAGGTTTGCTCCTTGTTTTAATGAATCTCCGGCATTTTGGAGTATATCTTTTCTTTTTTCGGCGTATTGGATCCCGCGTTTCTCAAGGTTGGGTATGGTTTTCGTGCCGAAAAATTTCGCCAGCCACCGGATTACAGGCCGGTCTATCTGAACCTCATCGGCTATAGATACCGGAGCGAAATCCCTGTATAAAATCGTAAAAATTATTACAGGGTCAATCAAAGCCGGATGGTTAGGTAAAAACAGTATTCCTGAATCCCCTTTTTCTTTTATCTTGTCGAGCCCTGTGATTTGCTTTTTGTACCTTAGCCATATAAGGAACCGGGCTAAACCGGTAAGGATTACCCCCAAAACATTCGGATGTTTGATAATGCGGGACTTTTTTGTTTTTTTCATTTATCAAAATGATTGTTTTTATTACGAGATAAAATTTTTTGTGTCAATATAGAATAAACTATCATTATTATAAATACGACACCAAAGCTGTGCGAAGGTATCAAATTGAGCCTGGCAAAAATCCAGTATATTGGCCCAGACATCATTACCCCGCCCATCGCGGCAAAATTTGACGCTCCTAAGACCGCACCTTTTTTATCTGCCTGAGGTCGCGCCTGAATAAAAGATATTAACGGAATAAGGTAAAACCCGCCGGCTATGCCTATTGAAGCGAATATAACCACAAGAACAGCTAATCTGAATACCGCAGTTTGCAAACCAGGCATAAACGGTACGAAAAACACGCATAAACACGATAACCCGATAACCAAAGCCGCCGGAACAAGAACACAATGCCAACGCCTATACTTAACCGTTTTTGCGCAAATAAGCGAACCTGCGGATACGCCGAGCATAAGAGCCACCACCATAGCGCTTGTCATGGAATTGCTGTAGCCGAATTGATTTTTGCCCAGCTCGTTTGTAAGAAGCACAATAAGAGATCCTATAAACCAGATGAACGTATTAGACCATACAGCCATGTTCAGCAGAGTATCGTTTCTGATCGAGTTAAGGTTAAACAGCGCGTTTACAGGCCCCCACCACGGAAAAGGTTGGTTCATAGATGCCGGCCCTTTGCTTTTTACTCCGAAACTGAACACAAACCCCAAAACCGCCACCGTAAACATAACAACACATATCATTATCTGCCCAAACACATCTGCGGATATGGATTTTAAGTACACGCCGAAAAAAGACGGTAGTTTTATATCCATAACTATCCCTGCAAATCCGACTCCGGCTAAAATCGACGCGGTAACGAAAAGTTTTATTATGCTGTTTACACGCATTATATACGATTCGGTAAAAACTTCAGGGATACTTCCATTTAAAGCCGGGCTGAATATCGACGACTGCGCTCCCATAATGCCTACCATAGTGAAAATAAGTATCCACGATGCCGAAGATAAAGTATCGGTTTTTTTGAGCATAAGAAAACCCGCTATACCGAAACAAACCGCCACAACTTCCAAAGCTTTAGATGCGATAACCACATTTTTTTTGGCAAACCTGTCGGCAAACCACCCCGCGGCGGATGTCAGCAGAAGATAAGGCAGTGTAAATATTACCGTAATCAGCGACTGGGCGTCTTTAAGGCCCGAGCTAAGCGCTAAAAGCATAGCGGACTGTTTAAAAAAATTATCGTTAAATACCCCGAACAGATACGTCAGCGTCATTGCCGCAAAATGCTGTTTATGTTTTTTTTCTTCATGCATAATACAAATCCTGAATTTTTGGTTTTTTATACACGGTTCCCCATGATTTATTTGCATTGCAAAAAATAATATACTCTACATCCGTATTGCGCCATAAAAATTTTCACAAACATAAAACCTATAGTATCTGTTATTGATACATATAGCTGAGAGCGCTGAAAAAGTGCTTTTTATTGTCATTGCGAAGCTAAGAAGGAGCTGTGGCAATCTTAATCTATGATGGTTTTGAGATCACCACGTCGTTTTGCTTTCGCAAAACTCCTCGTGATGACTTCTAATTTAAGTCTTTTTCAGCAATCCCAGTTTTTAAAAAAACCGCAATGCAAAGCATTGCGAAAAAGGTTTTGGTTCTTTTTTCAAAAAGAACGAAGTTTTTCAATCTTTATATCTTTATCGAACCGATATTTGCGATATAAAAGTATTCAGCGCATTGTCTATGTTCTTAACCCAGCGCGGGCGACTGCCGGATAAAACTGCCGATACCATCATAAAATATATTATCAGGCATCCTGCGAATCTCAAGTACGACCACGGGTATACGTCGAATACCGGCATAATAAAAACAAAAAACCAGCCTGCGCAGAAAAGAACCGCCTGCCGTAAACTTGTTAGATTTAAAAATACCAGAACCGCCGGCAGAATAAGAAAAACAAGATGGTGTTCCCAGACTGTCGGCGATACCCACAGGATAATCGTCATTAACGGCACACAACTGTCCGTAAGCGCGCGCGTATCGGGGCAAGGGGTTGCGGCAAACCTGTTTTTTTTGTAGCAGATGTATGATATCACGTAAGTAAACCCGATAAGAACCGCCCTGATTATGTTCGCAAAAATATCGGTATTTATCTTAAGCGAAAAGAACCGCGCGCTGTAGTTTAAAAAACCGTTTACGGATACCGATCTTAACCCGGTTTCGTTCCAGATAGACAAATTTTTGTAAAAATCGAGGTAATACGAATAATTTATCGGTATGATTGTAATAATAAAAATAAGTATCATCGCGCATAAAAAATACGCGAACCACACATATTTTTTTGTCAGTACAAACAGCGGGACAAACAGGGCGGGCACAACTTTTATATAAATTCCCGCGCAAACAGACAGCGCGGATACTGCCTTTGACTTGGCAAAAAATAATATGCCCGCCAGAACCGTATCCAGCAGTAAAAGGTTTACCTGAACGTATCCGGCGTTGCGAAGCAGAGGCACGTTGACAACAGTTGCGCACAACATCAGTAACCCCGCGAAATTCAGCGACAACCCGCAATTGTTTAAAAACAACGAGCCCAGAACAAAAAAAACAGGTATGGATAACAAGTTTAACGTAAAACAAAATATTACCGTAAACATATACCCGCAACATCTGTAAACCGTAGCGAGAACCAGCGCCCAGAAAGGAGGATATATGTAGCGCGGATGAAAATGAGCGCCGTTGATTATGTTGCCCGCGGCGTTAAGGTAATCTCCGATATCGGCAAAATGGCACCGTTCACGTAATATCGTTGCGTAAAGTATAGTTATGAGATCGCAAAATAGAATAAGCAGAACGTTTTCGCGATTTATTTTGCCCCGTTGCGCTAACAATAACGTAATTCCGGCCGTCAGCCAGATAACAAAAACCGAAGCAATCAAAACGTTTGTATCTGTCAAAGGGCCGAGTTGTATAAAATACTCAAAATCCTGCCTTGAAACAACCGCTAAAATTGACGCTACGATTACCGCAGTTAAAATTAGAAATGACAAAAAGTAGTTCATGCAAATACGCATTTCATTTTAATAATGATAAGGGAAAAAGATAAAAAAACTTTGTTTTTTTTGAAAAAAGAACCAAAAACTTTTTCGCAATGCTTTGCATTGCGGCTTATTATGAAACCTCTGAAAAATTAAAATTTGTCATTGCGAGGAGCATAACGACGAAGCAATCTCAAAGTTAATCAAACTTAGATTGCCACGCAAACTTTGTTTGCTCGCAATGACACAAACTGGGATTGCTGAAAAAACCTTTAATTTCTATGTCATCACGAGAAGTTTTGCGAAAGCAAAACGACGTGGTGATCTCAAAATCATCATAGCTTAAGATTGCCACAGCTCCTTCTTAGCTTCGCAATGACAATAAAATAGACTTTTTCAGCGATCCTAAACCCTATAGAATAATTCTTCAGAACTTCATTATAATAGTATGAAACTCAGATAAGTATCAATACCTGTTTGAATAATCCGTCATTTACTTCCAAATTTTTAGCCACCAATCCCAGAACCCGCCTCCCTTCGATTGCGTGTTCGAAGTTGTGTTTGAGTTCGCATTGGAATTAGCGGCGGCACCTTCCTGCGCGGTAGTCGGCGGAGCCGCGGGCGGAACTGCGGGGTTCTGCGCCGGCGGATTAACCGCAGGCGTCTCCGGCGTTTCGCCTGAAGGCGCATTGTTCACAGTATTCTGCTCAACCGGCGGATTTTCGGGAGCGGCGGCAGATTCCTCCGGATTAGCCGGCTCTTGCGGCTCTGAAGGCGCAGTTGCGGTTTGCGTGTCGTAGTACCAGTCGGGCAAATCCTGATAATTGATAAATTTTGCCAGCCACCGGTACAATTTTATATCGTTTTGCGGGTTTTCGCCCATTTCCTGCGATTTTTCTATTTTTCGGCGCAGAGATTTAAGTTTATCCTCGATAGACGCGGTATTTACATTATTATTACTGCCGTAGATATTTATGTTCTGCCCCGGCATAAGCGAAATTTCACCTATCCCCATGGGCACAAGAGCGCCGTTGACCATAGTTTGCCCTTTAAGAGGCGTTACCGCTACTTCGCCGGCGGTTACGCCGATATTGGATACGGGTTTATTGTTTTCGTACCCGATATTTACGATAAACGTCGTGCCCCGCACCGCCGCAATCGATGACGGGGTGATTATCTCCAAAGCCGAACCGGGGATAACGTCGGCGGTAACGGATCCGGTTTCGCCGTCGGGAACTTTTATTATGCTGTATAACCTGCCGTCTTCCATGCGGAACGACTGCACAAGCATCATCGATACACCGGACGACGTTATCGTAGTGCCGTCTTCAAGTGCCATTGTGCCGCCTTCGCATATTTGGCCCGGTTTTATCTTTACCTCGTCAACTTTCACTTCAGCCACAGGGCCGTTTTTCGATGTGCCGAGCGCGAATATGTTCATTGCAAGTTTATCGTTTTTATGGCGCGGGCACCCGATAAGGTACTGGGTATTACTTATCTCTTTGCCCCTGTATACATAAAACTGGCTGTAACTGTCGTTGCCTTCGTATTTATCCGCAGGGCACACAAACGCCTGATGAGTAGATATGTACGAATCCAATTGATCCGGCAGGGTATCGTACGGCAAAGATACAGGGTACTCTTTATGGTCGTTATAATAATTCACTACCGCCATAGATATCTGGCGCAGGTTGTTCATGCATATCGTCGAATACGACGACGCGCGCACATACTGCCCGATAGATACTACCAGAGCGATTATCACTGCCGCTACGGTGATGCATAACATCAATTCTATAAAAGTAAACCCGTATTCAGTTTTTCTTGTCATAATTATCCTCATTTATTTTGTCCGGGCGGAGTTGTACCTTGTCCGGGCGGAGTTATCGGTATAACGGTAGTTTTATCTTTTTCTTCTTTTGCTTTATTTAAAATGTCCTGATTAACCCAGGCGGGTACGGTTGTTCCTTCGGAATAGGTGTCTATCAGGCGTCTGAGCAGGCACAGTTCTCTTGTCATTTTGTTTCCCTTTGCAAGTCCCGCTTTTATTTTTCTCTGGAGCTGTTGAATTTTTATTTTGATTGAATCTTTATTAACTTCCCTGTGGATTCCCTGAATGATTACCGAGTTGCCAGGCAGAAGCGATATTTCGCGTTTGCCGGCATCGATGGGGTTGCCTTCGACGATATTCTTTCCTTTAAGCGGTTTTACAGCCACTTCCCCGGCGGTTACGCCGATATTTGATATAGGTAAACCGTCCTGATAACCTATCTGTACAATAAACGTCGTGCCCCGTACCGCCGCTATCGCCGACGGGGTTACTATTTCCAATGCCGAACCGGGTATAACGTCGGCGGTGATTGAACCTTCTTCGCCGTCGGGGACTTTTATTATGGTATACAGTTTGCCGTCGTCCATTCTGAACGACTGGATAAGCACCATCTCCACACCCGATGAAGATACCACAGACCCGTCGGCAAGAGCCATCGACCCGCCGGTTACGGATTCGCCGGGTTTGAGTTTCATGCTGTCGGTAACAACTTGTGCTATCTTGCCTGATTTTGCGGTGCCGAGCGCGAATATGTTCATCGACATCTTAGCGTTTCTGTGGCGCGGACATCCGAGCATATATTCGGTTCCTGAAACGTCCTGTCCGCGGTACACGTAAAATTCGCTGTAGCTGTCGGCCTGTTCTCCGGTATCTTCGGGGCATAAAAATATTTTCTGTGTGCTAACATAAGACGCAAGCTGGCCGGGTAGCGTATCATAAGGAAGCGATACGGGGTATTCGCGGTGATCGTTATAATAATTGGCAACCGCCAAAGATATCTGGCGCAGGTTGTTCATGCATAACGTCGAATACGACGACGACCGAACGTGTTTGGCTCCCACCATAACCAGAGTAACCGCTATTGCCAAAACCGCTACGGCTGTAATAACTTCAAGAAGCGTAAACCCTTTTTTCATGTTTTTTTCTCCGGCAATATCTGCCAAAATTGAGCTCTGCTATATTCACTTATCGTCAGATACGGCAATTTAATTTAGGTATTTCGTAATTGTTGTCAGCTTTTTAATGGGATTTGGTTTCAGCCCGAACCGGTTTTATGGGCGCTGCTTATTCTTTATTGTCTTTATTGTCTTTATTTACATAATCGGATACCCATTGGCAAAATGAATCTTCGGAATCGGAACGGACGCCTTTTCCTTTCAGTTCTGCGAGTTTGTTTTTGAGGTCATCCACATATTTTTCAATATTTTTGGTATTTGCGCCGGTTGTTTCCGGTTTTTTGCCGGTAACGGTAATTTCGTTGCCGGCAGAACAGAGCATGGGAGTCTCGTTTGTATTCTGTTGCGACTGGGGTTCTCCGGTATTGTTTATCGGGTATACGGCCACTAATCCGGCACTGACTCCCACTTTGGTTACGGGTACTCCGTTGTCATAACTGAGCCGGACAATAAACGTTGTGCCTCTTACCGCGGCTATAGCCGACGGCGTAACTATCTCAAGGCGAGAACCGGGTATGACATCGCAGGTAACGGATCCTTCTTCGCCGTCGAGCAGTTTTACTACGCTGTACAATGTGCCGTCATCCATGCGAAACGACTGCACAAGCATAACTTTGGCGTTTTGCGGAGTAATTTTCGAACCATCTTCCAGAACCATTGTGCCTTGCGAAATTACCTGTCCAGGACTTATGTTTAGTTTGTCTTTGGTTACTTTAGCTATACCGTTTGAAGAGGTTGAGCCGAGAGAAAATACGTTAAGAGCGATTTTGTCGTTTCTGTGGCGCGGGCACCCGAGCACGTAGCCTACATCGGCAATTTTTGGGCCACGGTACACATAAAACCGGCTGTAACTGTCGTGGCGCTCGAATTTATCCGACGGGCATATAAATATCTGCGGGTCGGTAACGTATTTTTTCAGCTGGTCTTTAAGAAGGTGTTCGGGAAGCCCTTCGGGATAATCGTTGGCGTCGCTGAAATATGAAGCGAGCGCAAGAGATATCTGGCGCAGGTTGTTTAAACATACCGCCGAATACGAGTACATCCTGACTTCTTTGCTCACAGCTACCATAACGAAAGCCACGATAATAAGTACCGCTATCGATATAAATATTTCTATAATGGTAAAACCACCGCAATTTTTGCGTCTCATTGCAATCCTCCCAGGTTTTTATGTATAATGACATAAAGTCCCAAGCCCCCATATATATATCGGCAATAGATTTTTATACTTTAGGGGCTGACAAAAATATTTTTTTCTGTTTCACACAAACCGGCACGGAGTGTGTAAGTTATTTATGATAAACAGGAAATACGATCTTAAAAGAACAGGAAACAAAAACTTGACTTTATGTTTGGCGCGTAATAACGTATATCATAAATTAAATTGCGGTTTATAATAAATCAAAAAATAAAAAGATTTCGTTATTTTTGAAAAAAGAACCAAAACTTTTTCGGAATGCTCTGCATTCCGGTTTAATATGATAATTTGGGATTGCTGGAAAACCTTAAATTTCTATGTCATCACGAGAAGTTTTGCGAAAGCAAAACGACGTGGTGATCTCAAAATTATTAAAGCTAAGATTGCCACAGCTCCTTCTTAGCTTCGCAACGACAATAAAAAAGACTTTTTCAACGATCTTAATTTATACGGGAAAACATGAAAAATTTTTTATTTTCAGCCATACTCATATTAGTTCTTTGTTTTTCGCAGGCGGTTAAAAGCGGGCAGGCCGGTTCTATCGGCGAACTGGATGCGCAGGTCAAAGCCGATCCGTTCAACGAACAGTTGCGCATAAAGTTAGCGCAGGAATACGTTAATGCCAACCGGTTCGGCGACGCCGCAAGAACTCTTGAAGACGGGCTCAGGTATACGCGTAAAAGTTTTGCGCTGAACTTCGAGCTGTGCCCGGTTTACCTGAAACTCGACCAGCCGAACAAGGCCCTTATGTACGCAAAAGAAGCTGTTCGGATTAACCCGAATCACGCTACTGCTCAATTTAATCTCGGAATAGCTTACGGCAGAAAAGAACTGCATAACGAAGCCATTAAATCGTTTCATAAAGCGGTTGAGTTGGATAACTCAAACCCCGAATTTTGTTTTAATCTGGGTGTGGCGTACTTTATAATAAGCGATTACGATAACGCCTTGAAATATTATAAAAAAACGTTACAGCTTGACGAAAAAGAGGCCCGCGCGTATATTAATATAGCCACGATTTATAATATTTATAACCGCAAAGACGAGGCGATTGCCAACCTTAACAAAGCTGTGGCAATTATGGGTAAAGATACTCCCGAAGGAAAACGGATTCTCTCGTTTATCGAGGATATCAAAAACCGGTTATGAAACGTGTTTGCGCATGAACCTGTTTTATTAATTGCGCATCTATTTTTAAATTGTGGGATTGCAGAAAAACCTTAAATTTCTATGTTATCACGAGGAGTTTTGCAAAAGCAAAACGACGTGGTGATCTTAAAACCGCCATAGCTTAAGATTGCCACAGCTCTTTCGGAGCTTCGCAATGACACAAAAAATACTTTTTCAGCGCTCTTATTGTTTTTGGAGGAGATAATGATAAACTGCGATTTGCACGTTCATACGATAAAGAGCCGGTGCGGATACTGCACTCATCTGGAAATGATTGACCGTGCGGCGCAGACCGGCATGAAAGCCGTAGCTTTAACGGATCACGGGTCATGTTCCGGCGGATATATATCGCACGCCTTGTTCCGAATACCGGACAGTTATCAGGGAGTGCGGATATTCAAGGGCGTTGAGGTAAACATCAACGAAAATATAGAAGAAATCGGTCTGCCGAAAAAGTACCTGCCTGATTTCGATCTGGTTTTAGCGGGTTACCATTACCGTTTATCCGGCGAAGAATCCGCGCGCAGAAACAGCGAGCATCTGATCAGGTTTTTTGAGAAACATCCGTATATCGACATTATAACGCATCCGGCGATAAAAACGTATCCGCTTGATTTTAATATAGTTGTGCCGTATCTGGCACAATGCGGAGTCCTTTTTGAAATCAATAATAAAAACCTGTTGTCGGGAAAAACCGATTTAGCTAACTTAAACCGGATGATAGAGCTGGTTCTTGACAACAAAGGGATGTTTGTTATAAACAGCGATGCACATACCGTCTGGGAACTCGGAGACGATACCGGTATAACCGATTTCTTCAATACCTGCCGTCAAATCCCTGAAGAATCGATACTTAATCTTGATTTGTACAGGGTGCAAACGTTTATCGAATCGAGAAAACAACTTAAAAAAACCGGTAAATAGAGTCCGGTAAAAAAATTTTTTTTCTGTATTTAAAATAAATTTATAATACATCTCTTGATTTTATTAATATTCTGTGCTATAAATGTTTAAGGAACGAAAACAACAAAAAATCAGGAGAGGGTTTATGAGTAAATTAAGGCTTTCTTTATCTTCTTTGTTTATTTTGGTTTTATCGTCGGGGGTAATTGCTTCTCAATTCGGGTCGGATGATTTTAACGACGGTTCGCTTGATCCTGAAAAATGGATGATAACCGCCAGCGACCCAGTTCCTCTGACCGTGAGCGAAAGCGGGGGCACTCTGAATTTCCAGAAAAGCGCAGGCACGGCAAGCGACGGGATTGTTCGCGCGAACTGGATCGGGTTTCCCATAAGCGTGAAATCCGATTTTTCCGTATCTGTGGATTTTCATATCGAGGATAACGTTTTCGCCAATCCTGACCCTGTATACCAGCATGTGGGGTTATCGCTTCAGGTCTACAAAAACGACAGCAGTACCGCCGTCGTATTTTATGATTTCTTATGGGTATACGAAGGAGCAGGTTCGCCTTACAGTTATATTCAGGCGTACAAAGCCCTTAATTATGTACCCGAAGTTGCCGGCGAAAGCGTAAATACTTCCGAAGACCTGAATCTGTCTATGGAATGGAACGCTTATTACAGCACAATAAGTTTCGGGCTTGACGGAGTAGCGAACTTTTTCCCGTCGTTAAGTTTAGCCGATTTCAACTTGGACGACGACGATTTGTTTAACATAAAATTAACTGCCTATTCGCTTACTACCGCGGGAATAGAGACAACTATGTCTGCAGATAACTTTCTTTTGACTACAACCGTACCTGAACCGGCGACTCTGATTCTGGTATCAAGCTGTCTTCTGGCATTTTTCAGAAAACCGAGAAAATAATTGTTTTTTTATTCAGGAGAAAAAACCCGAATCCTGTTTTTATACGGCGGATTCGGGTTTTCTGCTTTAAGAGTAAAATATTTTAGATACGATAAAGAAAAGACAAAAAGATACCTTCTTTTTGAAAAAAGAAGCAAAAACTTTTTCGCAATGCGTTGCATTGCGGCGTTTTTACTGCGGTTAAACTAACCGCCTATTTGCCGGATATCCCCTGTATTCCTCTGCCAAGCGTGGAAATGTCTTCGCCTAACCCCTGAAACGTGTTACAACCCGATAAACCCGCACAAACAAACCCTATGATGCTAACCGCTACTATTGCCCAGATAAAATTTCTCACCGGATACCTCCTTGTAATAATTGTAATTTCAGATATACGCTATTGCAGTCTGTAATTGATAGAATATGCTTATTATTTTAGATATTAATGAGGCATACGCTGTCGCAACCTTCTATATCCCTGTAATTGATAGAATATGCTTATTATTTTAGATATTGGCATTACAAAAACCAAAAGATAAAAAGAATCTCTTATTTTTGAAAAAAGAAGCAAAACTTTTTCGCAATGCTTTGCGCTGAGCTATATATTATAATTATAATATACCGTTTTCACCAACCGTAATCCGCTCGGTATCAATACCGGTATCCGCCTGACCTTTGCGTCCTTCTATCGCCCATGCCCGGATAACTTGAAGGAGACGAATACCTGTCTGTTGTGTAAGTTTTTTGAGGCGAAGGAGTGCTTGTGCTTTGCGAATATGTCGAGCTGCTGCCTCCGGTTCGCTGATCGAGCCAATTGAGTATTCGCGGATAAACTTCCTGCGCGGCGCGCATACTGATTAAAGAATCGTTATGGCCGTAATTAATCGAGTATCCTCCAGAAACACCGAGAATTTCAAGTGTTTTATCCGAAGACGATATGTTTTTATACAGAAACTGCTGGACTTGAGGCGGCGCCAGCTCATCCGCCGCACCGCCCATAATCAGGCACGGCACGTTTATCCTTGACGCGTAATTTGAAAAATTGAACGTGTTGTCATAGGATTTCAGTTCGCCCGAAGAAATCAGCTCTAAGTATTGGCCGAGCACACCCACTGACGGTGTATCCGAGCCGACCGAATGAAGCATTTGCGATAACTGCGGGTCCCTATTGTACGGATTGTAAAACATATCGTCGGAAGTTGCCTGGGCGATTTGTTTGGCTTTGGCGATTTTACTGGAATCGCCCTGCAGTTCCATCAATCTCAAAAACTGGAGCTGTTCTATATATGTATACAAAATTTTGCCCGGAGGCATGGTCAGCTGTGAACCGACGGTAATGAGCCCGGCGATATCGGGATCGCTGTTTTTTATAAGGTAGCACAGCATCACTATTCCGCCCATACTGTGCCCGATCCAGTATACTTTCCGCTGACCGGTAGCGTTGCGCACGTATTTTAGTACTGCGGGAACGTCTCTTAAAGAATAATCGTCAAGAACCCAGTTGGCGTATTTCGGGTTGCCGGAAACATTGGTCAGCTGGTCTTGCGCCAGGTCGGTTAAAAGTTTAAGGCCGCCGATTGCCGCTCCGATTAACTGTTCGTTACCTTCACCTTGAGAAACGTTTTTGTAAATGTCGTATCCTTCCATACCCCGCTGAACCAGTTTATAAGCCCATTTTGTGCTCGACCCGCTCCCGCGAAGCGATACTATCCAGACATCGTAACCGTTTTGCGCAAGATATGTAGGCAAACTGGCAGACGGAGATAAACTGTAGAACCTGTCGTTATAACTTAACCCATGGCACAATATCACCGGCGGTTTGCCGGACTGCCCGCCGCTGATACGTTTCATGGCGATTTTCCAGCCGTCGTCGGTTACGGCGTAATGCATGCTGTCGCTACCGGGGCCTCCCATCATGGTACTCATCTCCGCGCACCCTGACAACATTGACAACACCGCGCTTGCGGAAAACAAAAACAATAACCGTCTCATGATATTCATCCTCTCATTTAAAAAATTTTATATTTTGAGATTTTTGAATTTGATATTGATAACCTTTAGAAAAGAATATTATTCTATAATGGGCAAAAAAAAAATTCTATTAAAATTTTTTTACGGGTATAATTACCTTCTGAAAAAGTTTTTCAAAAAGAAGAAAATCTTTTTAGTTTTTATTTTGTCAATTCTATTAGACCATATTGGCGTAAAAAGGATGAATCGTAATGTCCGAGCTTTTTGAAATCGTAACCGAAGAAGGCGCGGTTGTAGGGTACGCTACACGCGCGCAATGCCACGGGAACCCCTCGCTTATTCATCAGACGGTGCATGTGCTGGTTTTTGACGACGGGCGGAATTTATGGATGCAGAAACGGTCGATGTCAAAAGATATCCAGCCCGGGAAATGGGATACTTCCGTCGGCGGGCACATGGCAGTTGGCGAAAAACCGGTTGAATCCGCTTTGCGGGAAATGAATGAGGAAATGGGAATAACGTTTTGCGAAAACCGGCTGGAATTCTGTTACCGCTACCTTATGCGCAACGATATAGAATCCGAACTTGTATGGACGTTTTTCTGCCGGATACATAAAGACGAGAAAATAAATTTTAATAAAGATGAGATTACCGAAGGAAAATTCTGGACAATACAGGATATTGAATCTTGTATCGGAAAAAATATATTTACACCTAATTTCGAGCAAGAATGGACTAAATTTAAAAATACAGGATTATTATTTTAAATTTACAGGGGGATACTTAATGGAATTTATAAAAGAAGAATTTTTAAGACTGCGGTCAGGATATTACGATATACCCGCGCTGATATCGCGCCCTGAAGGAGAAGATAATCCGCCGATAATTATTTTCTGCCACGGGTTCGGCGGAAATAAAACGGAAAAAAACCGGCTCTTTTTCCGGCTGGCATCGAAACTCAACAAAAAAGGGTTTGCCACTGTCCGGTTCGATTTTACAGGGTTTGGCGACAGCGCCGCACCGTCGACTTCGTTCAGTTTATCTCAAGCGGTGCTTGATCTGGAATCGGTTTTCGTTTACCTGAACAAACACAGTTTCGGAGATACCTCGCGCGTAGGCGTAATCGCTTACAGTCTCGGAGGGCTGGTATGCGCCAAAGCTATCGGCGACGGGTTGCCTATAAAATTCGCATGCATGATCGCCGCCGCAGAACATTATTCTGCACCTGACGAAGACCATAAAACACCGAAAAAACATACGGAATCGTCTTTCTGGTTCCGCGGATACGAAATATCTACCGATTTTATTGAGGAACTTCTGGGGATTAAAGGAGCCGAGTCTATAAAAAACAAACATATACCTTTAAAATTCATTCACGGATCGGCAGACCAGTCGGTATCGCTGGCGCATCTGGTAAACTATGTTTGCGCAACAAACGTGCGCGATTACCCGCCTCTGATTATCGAGGGCGCAGATCATTATTTCATGAAAGACAACCACCAGCGCCTGCTCGACGATGCCGTCGTGGGGTTCTGCTCGGCAATGAAAAACACGGTTTGATAGTTCCTATACCTGTATTTGTGTCTGGCTGGTTTGGAGCACGTTAAGAAGTTTCTTGAGTTTTATCTGAAGATCGCGCGAGTTGCGGAAATCCACCTGCAAACGGTCGCCGATTTTGCTTTTGCGTAGCAGTATCTCTTTTTTCCAGTAATTCTGAAGCGTCTTATCCCTAAGGCTGTATTCTTCCAGTATTCTGCCGATAAGCTCAAGCTCTTTGCGTTTGCGGGACAGGTTATGCAGGTTAGCACGCCGCGACATCAGGATTTTCAGTTCGTCGACAGTTATGTTTTCACGTATTATTTTCTCGAACAGCTGAAGTATCTCATCTTCGTCTTTTAACCTTAATAACACACGCGCGTGCGCGAACGTGATTATACCGCTGGTAACGGCTTTAATCACCTGATGCGGCAGGTATTCAAGTGTCCTTACGTATTCGCTTATTATCGACTGGCTTTTGCCCAGCGCCTGCGCCAGCTCGTACTGGGTAAACTGGAACTGCTCGATCAGTTTCTTATAGCCTATAGCCTGCTCAAGCGGGGTCAATTCGCGCCGGTTTAAGTTGTCGACCATTCCTTTTATGGCGCCTTCACGGTCGGATATTTTATCGTATACTATCGCCGGCACAACGCTCAATCCCAGCTCTTTGGCGGCTTTAAGCCTTCTGTGGCCGGCTATAATTAAATACTCGTTACCCTGTTTTTTAAGCATCAGCGGATTCAATATGCCATTGGCGTATATGGAGTTTCTCATCTCCTCCATATCGAAATCGGTTTCTATGCGCATCTGAAATAAACTGCCGGTAATTTTTGAAACTTTTATCTGTTCGATATTTTGTTTGTTAAACATTGCAGGCTCCTTGAAAGGATAATCTTAATCTTTATAAAAAAAATAATGTAATAGATTTAATCCAATTGCGCAAACAAAATTTAGGATCGATGAAAAAGTCTTTTTTATTGTCATTGCGAAGCTCCAAAGGAGCTGTGGCAATCTCAGCTCTGATGATTTTGAGATCAGCACGTCGTTTTGTTTTCGCAAAACTTCTCGTGATGACATAAAAATTTAAGGTTTTTCAGCAATCTCAATTTATAACGGGTTTTGAACCAAGCGATTTATGACCGCCACCGGAAAACAAGAACGAATTAGTTTTTGTATTATCAATTCCAGATAAAAATTCATTACGGAAAAAAACGCGTAGCCGTAACTATTCATAAAACTTTAAGAAAGCGTCTATTTCCACATCGGATACGTCGTAAGCAAGTTCTTTTAATTTCTTTTTAAGTTCATCGACACCGACTTTCGATGAATTATGATCGGAAATTTTCGGTTCGCGCGCCAAAACTTTGCTAAGCTTCAATCGTTTATTACCCTTATCCGTAAAAAATTCTATTCGGATCAAAACTACTTCCGGAATGTTTAACATGGATACGTTTCTTAAATATTTTGATGGAAAATCAGCGCATACAATTATCATCGCGGGTGGTACTGCTGAATTTATTTCGTAATCGGGATAAAGCTGGCTCAACCCGTTGCGCATAGCACAGACAAACCTGTACTTGTCCGCCGATTCAATAAGGCTTGCGGGGGTAACTTCAGGATAAATATCAACTATTATGAGCCGTCCTGTGTTGTCAAGAGCAAGAATATCCGAATAACCAAATTCCCTGCTACCAAAACAGGCATCAAGTACATTCAGCTCATATCCGAGTTTTTCCAGTTCCCTGACAAGCGAATCATGAAAAACCAGCTTATTGTGAGAAATACTGTCGTTTGGCTCCATCACCTTCCCCTTAAAACTGCATGAGAGGCTTAAAATAATCTAAAATAATAATAGCATTATTTTGCAGGCAGGTAAAGAATTAAATCATGAAAAAATAAATATTTTTCCCAACCGCGATACGGAGTTATAGAAAACAGAGGGAGGTTGGAAAATATTGTATCATGTCTTTTATCAATTAATTATATTATTATCCGGTATAATTTGCCCTAACAGGTATCAGCCGGATTTCGATGAGCTTATTATAAACGGCAGATGATACACCAATCTGTCAGCGATTAGATAAAAATCCGATTTTGAACCGTCATTTTCCATATTCATAGAAATTCCTTCCGTAGAACCCGATATATACCCAAGATAATGCGGGTTGGGAAGATCAAACAGCGTAAGCGTAGCAGATATTGAATTGTAGACATTTAGCCCCTCGGATACGGATTGCGTACCGCTTACTATTACCCCGCACCACAAAGCGCTGTTGTGCCGGTAAAGGTTACGCAAATCGGCGTATATCTGAAACGCTTTGTCCGGTTCGGGACGGGTGAAAAATATCAGATGAAGTTTGTTGTCCGGCGTTATCAGTTCCTTTACGGTATTTACGGTAAAATCCGTAATGAATACTTTCCTTACGCCGTCTAAATAATGGCTGATCTGAGCGTTCCACAAATGAGTTTTGCGCCCTATCAGAATAAGTGGAAGGTCAAGGGTTTTCATCTTCAGGTAAAATATCTCTGCCTCATCACCATCTTTGTGAGAAGATACGGATTCCGCTACCGGCTCAAAGGTTTTTATCAGCGATTGAATAATCTGGCGTTTGCCGACAATACAGGTTTTGTTGCCGAATCCTGTAAGCTCAAGCGCAATGTTGAGTACCTGCGCGGTTACCCTGATCTCGTGGTCGTAATGGATTACGTATTGTACCAGAGGATGAAACGCATGCGAATTGAATATGTATTTTATGTTTTCAGATTCAACAGGCAGCTCGTCAGGTTCCGAATCCGCCGGTTTTTTATGATTGGCTACCGGTTCGCCCTGATTGGCATGCGGATGAGCATTTGATTTCGATTCCGATAAAAAAAAATGTGAAATTTCTCTTAAATTTTTTACTATCGCGTCTCTCTGTTCCATAATCATTTTACCACCAGTACAGAGTTTGACCCGCCAAAAGGAGATTGGACTTTGATGGGATTATTCGGATCGGTAGTCCATTTACCGTCAATGACCAGCTTATACTGATACAGACCCGGATTGAGCCTGATTACCTTGCTCCATATGCCTTTATCGTCTTTAAAGAAAACATCGTCTTCTGTCGGCGACCAGTTATTGAAATCTCCTGCCACTTTTATTGATTTTGCATCTGATGCTTTTACCGTAAACAGGATACCTCCGTCTACAAATTTAGGCGAATATATTTCCGCCTGCCGGCTCTTCTCGTTAAGGAGTTTCAAAGCCTGCATAAGCTGTTGCACCTCGACGCTTTTCTCTTCGTTGACTATCTCCTGCGCAAGATTCATATAATCCTGCGCTCCACTGCATGCCGGATCGTATTCCAGTACGGGTTTGCCTGACCCAACAGCTTCCTTGAGCTTTGAGTTGAGGTTGATTTCTGACGTAAATGTGTTATCCTTAAATATTTTTCGTATTTCCTGAAGAACATCTGTTGAAACTTTTGTGCGTTTATCTACCAGAGTCGCCAGAGCTTTTATTCTGACGGTATGACTGAGTTTCTCATTTATAAGTATTATGGTCTCAAGCAGTTTACCCAGTCCGTGCAGTCCGAAATAGCTGGAATCTATGGGTATAACTACTTCGCGGCACGCCCGCAGAGCGTTGAAAGTTAAAATCCCTACGCTCGGCGGAGTGTCTATTAATATATAATCGTAGTCGGTATTTATGGAAATAATTGATTCGGTTAACCTGTCTTCGCGTTTTTCATGGCCGGAGAGTTTATGTTCCAGCGCGCTTAACCGAATGTTTGACGGAGCGATATCAATGAACGGTTTTGCGTTGATAATAATATCACTTAAAGATACTTGCGAATGATGATGCAACGCCTCGTAAAGTGTATTTTTTATGTCTTCAGTGTTAATACCGATTCCTATGGAAGCGTGCCCCTGAGGATCCATATCAATAATAAGAACTCTCCTGCCGAGAGATGCCAGCGAAGCCGCAAGGTTTATGACAGTTGTTGTTTTCCCACACCCACCCTTCTGGTTAGCAACAGCAATAATGCGCATTAAATACTCCTTTTTTTGACGCATTGCCTTTTTGTGGTAAACTTGCTAAAAACGGCATAATAACCCGTTATCTATCTGTCCTGAATATTATAATGCTATACTTATAAAAATATATCAACTCTCTTCATTCAAATCCTTGAAGAAATCTGCCGGATTCAAGCTCTCAAGTTTAGTTTTAAAATCTTCCACTTCTTCCTGGCTGATAGGCTTGGGAACATTGGGGCATTTGTCAAATACTTTTTTGGATATGTAAATCTCAGCTCCGGTTCTGATAGCTATGGCTATGGCGTCGCTCGGGCGCGCGTCGATAATCATGTCTTTGCCGTTTGCTACCAGAGTCAACTCGGCAAAATATGTGTTTTCCTTAAGATCGGTTACCGTAACTTTTTTCAGAAATATATTGAAAGCATTAAACAGATTCACTATCAGGTCATGTGTTATTGGACGGGGCAGTTCAACATTCTGCAGTTTTATCAATATGGATTCTCCTTCGCTCCGGCCTATAAATATCGGCAAAAGACGGGTTCCCTCAATGTCTTCCAGTAAAATAACAAACTGTCCTGTTATGGGAAGCATCGCAATCCTGTATAATCTGGCTCTCTTTTCGTCTTCCATTATATTCCTTAATCAACTAATATCAAAAAACTTAACTGAATTTCAATTATTTTTTAAAATATTTTGCTCCACATAATCCAGAATCATTTTCTGTTCGTCTATTCCGAGATCGACAAAACAAATTCCGGCTTTGGTATTTTCTTCCTGCCGCGCCCACATCATCTTTCCCTGAACTTTTACGTTCTCGTTGTTTATCCTGATGTCAAACTCAAGAATAAGTTTTTTCTGCTGAGCCAATAAATCCTGAAGCAAATCCGACGATACATCTTCAAGCCGTACCTGCAAACCGCCTCCGGATAAATTTACTATCTCTGCCTTTCCGTAAAAGAGTTCTTCTTTTTTTAATGTCTTTTGAAGATAGACCTTATAACTCGATTTAAGTTCATAAGGAATCCTCTCAAATTCCCTTCTGTCAGGACGCATTTTATCCTCCTTTTTGTTCGGGCAAAATATTTTGTGGCGGTAAAAACTATTATAGTATATGATATATACTGATAAAAAGAAAAATTTTGCATTTTGTCAATAAATTTTTACATCAATTTCAAATCAAACCTTATTTGAAACAAATGGCCGATTTACCCGACATATCCGACATCCGCCCTGCGGGCGAAATTTTGCGCAGTATATTTAATAAACTCCTCCACTCGTTCGGCCCCCAGCATTGGTGGCCGGGCGAAACCCCTTTTGAAGTTATTATCGGCGCTATATTAACCCAGAATACCGCATGGAGCAACGTCGAAAAAGCCGTTTGCGCTCTCAAACAAAATTCGCTTCTATCTCCCTCTAAACTCAAAAACCTCACACAGGACGAAATCGCTTCTTATATTAAACCTTCAGGATACTTTAACCAGAAATCAAAAAAAATAAAAATTTTTCTCGACTTTTTCGAACTGAATTTTTCATCTGATATAGAAAAAATGAAACTATGCGATTCCGAAGAACTGCGGACAAGACTGCTCGGCCTGTTCGGCATAGGACCGGAAACCGCCGATAGCATTCTCCTGTACGCTCTTGACAAACCGTATTTCGTTATCGATTCATATACCCGCAGGATATTTTGCAGGCACAAACTTATATCAGAAACACAAAATTATGAATCCATCAGGGCGTTTTTTGAAAGCAACCTTGACAGGGATACCGGTTTATATAACGAGTTCCACGCCCTTATCGTGCGGACCGGAAAATATTTTTGCAGGAAAATCCCTTTGTGCGATATCTGCCCTCTGAACGAATATCTTTGATTTTTATTTTTTATCTTTTGTTTTGGCAGATATATTTTTGAGCCTTGCCTGAGCTTCAGGAGCCGTAGCGGATTTCGGCGCGACTTCAAGCGCTTTTTCATAACATTTTATCGCGTCATCAAGATTACCCAATTCTTCATAACATATTCCAAGACTCGTATACGCGTACTGATGATTCGGATTCTCTTTTATCGCCTGTTTTAAAAACTCTATCGCTTCCTGAAGCCGGTTTTTGATTCTGAGAGAATCGCCCAGATTATAGGCGCTCAGCGAATAATCTTTTTTGAACAAAAGCGCCTTATGGAACTGCTCTATGGCTAAATCTATTTTGCCCATCTGCCTGTACGTAATTCCGAGATTATTGTAGATTGCGGGATCCGAATCGTTTTCCGCCAGAGCTTTTTTAAAATAATACACCGCGTTTTCGTAATCTGCCGTAGCATGATACGTGTTAGCAAGGTTATAAAGAGTTTCGGAATCTTTAGGGTTGAGCGTAAGAGCCCTTTTATATAATTCGGCCGCGCTTTTGTAAGAACCGGTAACATAATAGATATTGCCCAGATTCACGTAAGCCGGATAATAATTCGGGTCTATTTCCAGAGCTTTTTTGTAAGAACCCGCCGCGTTTTTGTCTTTGCCTATTTTCTCATAAATTCCGCCTTCCTGATAATAAAATACCGCATAGTTAGGGCATAAATCTATCGCTATCGCTATGTTGTCGAGGGATTCATAATACTGTTTCATATAATAATTCGCTACGCTCAAATAATAATACGCAAGCGCGTTGCCGGGTTGGGATACAAGCAGGGCGTTGAGTTTTTCTGCCGCAAGAACATAATTCGAATTGGAAATATCCGAGCCGGCGGAATCGAGTAATTCTTTTATCTTCGGATCGGCAATATATCCGGCGACGGGACTGTCGTTTTCGGTTTCCTCAATCCCCTTTGAAGGTTTAGCGGATTCGTTGTCTTTTAGAAACTCGTGCGTCGTCTGGTCTGCGGTTTTATTAAAACCGGATTTTTCTCTTTCGGACTGGTCCATAGGTTCCTGCGCGAAACCCGCCGATATGGTAATAAAAACCGCTATGCAACCTGCAAAATAAGCAAAATTATTCATAATTTCTCAAATTCCCTGCGATATTTTCATTGAACAGTAATCACCGCACATAGAACATACTCTATAATCGGCGTTTTTGCATGATTCTTTACGGGCGCGCGCTTTTTCGGGATCTATAGACATACAAAATTCGGTTTCCCAATCGAATTCCGCTCTTGCCTTTGACAGCCGGTTGTCTTTTTCCGAAAACCCTTTTTTACCGAGCGCGAGATCCGCGGCGTGAGCGGCGATTCTTGAGGCGATAACACCTTCGCGCACATCTTCAGGGTCGGGAAGACCCAAATGTTCCCTTGGCGTTACGTAACATAAAAACGAAGCTCCGTAATATGCCGCCAGAGCGCCTCCGATAGCTCCGCAGATATGATCATGCCCGGCGGCCAAATCCGTTACAAGCGGTCCGAGCACATAAAAAGGGGTTTTTCCGGCGTATTTCTTCTTAAGATCAAGATTCTCTTTTATCTGGTTAAGAGGAATATGGCCGGGCCCTTCGATCATCACCTGAACACCGGCATCTCTGGTTCTGCGCGCAAGTTCGCCGAGCGTTTCCAGCTCGCGTATCTGCGCGGTATCCGTAGCGTCGTTTATACATCCCGGACGAAGCCCGTCGCCGAGACTGACGGTAACATCATACTCAAGGCATACCTCAAGTATTTTATCGTAATATTCATACAGCGGGTTTTCCCTGCCGGTATTTTTTATGTAAGCCGTCAGCGCCGCTCCTCCACGGCTTACTACCCCCATAAGGCGATGCTCAATATAAGGAAGGTGTTCCTTTTTTATTCCCGCATGAACGGTAAAAAAATCCACACCCTGTTGCGCCTGCCGTTTTATTATATCTATGTAATTATCTATCGCCAGTTCTTTACCCGATACCATAAGCTCGTAAATCGGAACAGTCCCCACAGGTACGGAAGATAATTCCAAAATTTTTTCCCGAATGGCGTTAAGGTCTCCGCCGGTACTTAAATCCATCACAGCGTCCGCGCCGGCTGAAATCGCGCGATGCAGTTTTTCGATTTCGTTTTCTATCTCGGGATGCGCCTGGGAAGTGCCTATATTGGCGTTGACTTTGGTTTTGAGTTTTTCGCCTACGGCAAGCGGTCTTACATTATGAACTCTGTTTTTGATAATCACCGCCTCGCCTTGTTCGACGAGACATTTAATATGAACCGGGTCCATATTTTCTTGTTCAGCCGCAATCATCATTTCCGGTGTGATAATCCCGTTATGCGCCATAGTTAGTTGAGTCGGCATTATGATCTCCTTAAATATCTTTTTTTATTTCGAATTTGAAAGGTTTTTTTATCATTGAATTGTCTTTCGGGGGAATTACGCCTTCCATATTTTCCAACTGGCCGAGTTTTTTAAGCCGTTTGTAAATAAGAACCCATACACAGTCGTTATCAGGGTGTACCTCGCATTTTTCGTTTGTCGAGCCACCGCACGGACCGTTGAGCAATCCTTTTGCACACCGTGTAACCGGGCATATGCCCGCGGTCTTGTTGAGCATGCAATCTGCGCATAAAGAACAGTTTTGCATAAATTTTCCGTGCCGGGTTACGTTGCCCAGAAACAAAGTGTTGAGCGTTGATATAACAGGTTTATCCTCATATATGGAAGATACCGCCTGAACACCCGCCCCGCAAGATAAAACCACCAGCGCCGAAGAACCTCCAATAGCCTCTTTGAATTTATTCAGATCTCTCTTTACCAGCAGGTTATGGCAGGTTTCATCAGGGATTGCCGAACCGGTAACCGTTTTCCCGTTGGTTTCTAAAAAACGCGCCATATTGCGCACTTCGGGTTCCCCGCCTGTACAGCATACCGTAGCGCAACTCCCGCAACCGACTATAAAAATCGAAGAATAATCCTTTAATACTTCCAGCAGTTCGCCGTTATCTTTGGACGAAGTGATTATCATCTACCGCTCCTGTTTCAAAAACCATCCGGTTCAAAGTTTCATTTATTACCCAAACAGCGTCTCTGCTGTTTTTATCATCCGCTAAATCCATATAAGTTATCTCAAATGCGGTTTTCGCACCGCCTGTTCTGAACTTCTTTTTAAAAAAAGAAGTTTCGTTCTCAAAACTGTTTTCTTTTATGCTTTTTTTATCTAAGGGATCGAATAGATCAGCCTGACAGTAGTTTGAACCAAAATCATTAGATTTGGTCTGTGCCAAAATGTTTAAACCGAGCGAAGAATAGCCGGACGGATTCACATCAAGACAGTTATCAGATTTTTTTTGTTTAGAGGCCGTTTTATTTTTCATTTTTCACCTGATTATAGATTAAATACCCGTACCCGAAAAAAGTCAAGTTAAATACATTTCTTTTTACGCTTGTAACGGTTAAATGCAATGTTGAACATTCCTGCCAGGGCTACCGCCGCCCAGACGGCCTCAAGCACGACAAACGGAAAATACCCAATCAAAAGCGACGCCATGCACGCAAGCATAGCGCCAAAAAAATTCAGGAATGTGTAAATTATTGTGTCCTGGCGCAGTATTCGAAAAAGGTTCATAAAAAATGCCGCCAGCAACAATCCTACACCCGCGCAACCCACGATTAAAGAGATATTTGTCATAAAATATTCCCGCTGTGTTATTTTTTTTGGATTTTTGCCGGACAAGGTGATATTATATAAACCGCTACCGGCTTTTTTAAATAATAATTTATCGGTTTCGTCCAAATCAATAGAATAGTGAAACCGCTTTTTTATGCGTGATTATCAGTTTGGCGGATTCAGTATTTTTATATTATCCGCAACCGATACCGGAGTATAGTTTCATAAATATAACCGGCAGGAAATACAATTCGGTATAAATAATACCAATTGGTCTCGTTATCTTGCCTCAAGCATAATTACTGCACGCATCCGAGTTGAGTTTTATTAAGGGGGAAAATAAAATGGCAACTTATATCCATGCGCTGATACGGCAGATTACCGGCAAAAAAAAGTTTGATCAATCCCTTTTTGATGATTTGAATCAGCTTGTCCGTGTGATTGACCGTATCCCGCACATGATTTACGCTAAAGACGAAACCGGCCGGTTTATCATGGCAAACAATACTCTGGCTTCGGCATACGGCGTTACCGTTGACAATCTGATCGGCAAAACCGAACACGAACTTTCCACAATTTTAAATCAGGTTACCCGGCGTCACAGCGATGATATTGCTGTAATAAAAAACGGTACGGAAAAACATATACCGCTTGAGGTTTTCATCGGTATCGACAAACAGCATCGGTTTCTGGAAACAACAAAAATTCCTTTTGAAATCAGCGGCAAAAAAGCGGTTTTCTGCATATCAGTCGATGTAACGCAACGGGAAAACGCGCTAAAAGCACTTTGGGCAAGCGAAAATAAGCACAGGTCTCTTTACGCAACCATGGCGGAAGGTATGGCTCTGCATGAAATAATTTACGATGAAAACAATAAAGCGGTGGATTATAAAATAATTGATGTCAACCCGGCGTATGAGAAAATCGTCGGGCTCTCGCGCAGAAAAGTTGCAGGGAAACTTGCGTCTAAAGTTTACGGCGTTGATTGCCCGCCATATCTTAATATTTATGAAAAAGTTGCCCGCACGCGCAAATCCGAATCATTTGAGACATATTTTGTTCCTTTTGGCAAACATTTTCTTATCTCTGTGTTTTCTCCGGCAAAAGGTGAATTCGCTACTGTGTTTACCGATATTACCGACCGGATAAAATACGATCTTGAACGGGAAAACCTCATAAAAAAACTCGAAGACAAAAATGCCGAATTGGAACGGTTTGCTTATTCGGTATCTCATGATTTGAAAAGCCCGCTCATTACCATAAAAGGGTTTCTGGAAGTACTCGAAACGGATGTTTTTAAAGGAAATATACTCGGTATGCGCACAAATATGACGAGAATAAATGCCGCGGCGGACAAAATGCGCAGACTGCTCGACGAACTCCTTGAACTTTCGCGGATAGGGTATCTGGTAAGACCCGTTGAAGGAGTGAGTTCCGAAGAAGCGGTCAGGGACGCGATCCAGCTTGTTTACGGGCGGATAAACGAATGCGGAATGAAAATAGAAATCGCGCCCGGGTTTCCGAAAGTTAAAGCCGATCACAAAAGATTGACGGAAGTTTTCCAGAACCTGATAGACAACTCGATCAAATTCAAAGGCAACTGCACTGACCCGGAAATTCATATAGGATTTTTATCCGACGGTGATTCTCCTACCATTTTTTACGTGCGTGATAACGGAATAGGCATCGAACCTCAATATTTCCATAAGGTTTTCGGGCTGTTTGAAAAACTCGACGCCAAAATCGAAGGAACCGGCGTAGGACTGGCTCTGGCCAAACGAATCGTGGAAACTCACGGCGGAAAAATTTGGGTTGAATCGCAAGGATTGGGCAAAGGTTCAACTTTCTATTTTACAATTGAACCTGAAAAAAATAAAAAAACCGGTCAATAAAATTTGCATTCTTTTAATAAAATTTTACGTTTCTGCTTAAATCATTTAAATACGATGATTAGTTGTCTATATATTTTTTCTCTTTTCTATGAGAAAATGATCTAATTTATGAAAAGAAGATTTTATATTCAATGTTTGGAGACAAATATATGCAAAAAATAAAAGTTGTCTCGTATATTTCGGATTGGATAATAAAGATACTTATACCTTGTATTTTAACAGTATCTCTATTTGTAGTTCTTATTTTCGGATACATGATTCCGAAAATAAGGGAGCTTATATTAAAAGAAAAAAAAGAAGCCCTCATGCATTCTATCCAGATCGGATACAGCCTTGTGGTGCAATATTATGATCTTGCGCAGAAAAACCAATATTCTACCCTTGAAGCCCAGAAGAGAGTTCTCGCGCGCATAAAAAATTTGCATTTCGGTTATAAAAACAAAGATTATATATGGATTCACGATATCCACGGAACAATGCTTATGCACCCTTATGTCAATTTCGAAGGCGAAAACCTGATGGATTTGAAAGATATAAAAGGAAAAAAGTTTATCGCAGATATGGTGAACCTTACAAAAAAACAGGGCGACGGATTTGTTGATTATTACTGGCAGTGGCAGGACGAACCGAAACGTATTATTCCAAAATTGTCTTACGTAAAATTGTTTGAGCCGTGGGGATGGATTTTAGGTTCGGGAATTTATACCGATGATGTGAACCGCGAAATCGCTGTGATAACAAAAAAAATGGTTTTAACATGTTCTATAATAATTTTTTTGATTCTTATAATCTCGGTTCCCGTAATATTACACAGTTTTATCATCGAAACCAAACGCAGAAAAGCCGAAACCGATCTGGCTGACAGTGAAAAAAAGTTCAGGCATATTGTGGAAAAATGCCCCTTTCCGATGCTTCAGATAGGATTTGACCGTAAAATAGAATACGTAAACCCGAAATTCACGGAAATTATCGGTTACGAACTTGATGAAATCAAGGATCTGGATACGTGGTTTGAAAAAGCATACCCGGATATCAATTACCGGCAAACCGTTTTGAGCGTATGGGAAACAGATTCCGCAGTCATCGATGCTGAAAGTTGTTTTAGCAGGGAATTTGATGTTGTCTGCAAAAACAAAGAAGTAAAAACCATAGTCTTCAGGCTGGTAACTTTCAATAGGGAAAAAAATTTTGTATTTTTTGAGGATATCACCGACCGGCGCAAAGCGCAAAAACGACTTGCCTATCAAGCAAAAAAACTCAAAAGATCAAATATCGAACTCGAACAATACGCTTTAATCGCTTCCCACGATATGCAGGAACCTCTCAGAATAATATCTACCTATCTGCATATTCTTGAAAAAGAATACGGGCATCTGCTCAATGAACGCGGTAAAAATTTTGTTACCCGCAGTATATACTACTCAAACCGTATGAGGTTTTTGATAAAAGACCTTCTTACTTTCTCAAGAATAAAAGTCAATATCTTTAAAAAAGAACCTGTGGATTTGAGCAAAACAATCGAAGAAGTTTTAAAAAAAATTGATCCCATGATCAGAGAATCGGGAGCGCGAATCGAATGTGCCAATATGCCGGTAATTATGGCGTCTCCGGTTTATATGGATCAGTTGTTCACCATCCTTATTTGCAACAGCATTAAATTCAAGTCCGAAAAAATACCGCATATTTCAATTGGCGTTGCTGAAAACAATATTTTCTGGCTATTTTCCATAAAAGATAACGGTATAGGAATCGATGCAAAATATGCCAAACGGATTTTCGGCATATTTGAACGGCTCAATCCTTCAACAGATTATAATAGCACCGGTATTGGGCTTGCGGCCGCAAAAAAGATTGTAGATTCGTACGGCGGAAAAATTTGGGTTGAGTCCGAACCGGATAAAGGATCGGTATTCAAGTTTAGCATACCGAAATAAACGTTGTTTTATCTTTGATGAACTAAATTATAAAAGGTAATTTGAGAGTGCTGAAAAAGGTTTAATTAGAATGTCATCACGAGGAGTTTTGCGAAAGCAAAACGGCGTGGTGATCTCAAAATCAGCAGAGATGAGATTTGCACAGCTCATTCTTAACTTCGCGATGACAATAAAAATATTTTTTCCACACTCTTAATTTTATGGTTAGTAACCGGTAAAGGGGTTCTATATTTAACAAAAAGGAGAAAAAAATGGTTATTTTTGTGAGATTAATAGGTTTGTTTTCCGTCACGGCGGGAATAATTTTTATCATAAAATCCGAACTGATGAAACGGTTTGCCCAATTCTTTATCGAAGGAAGTAGGTTTTATATTATCGGAGTACTCAGGCTGATAATCGGAGCCGTTTTTCTTATGGCGGCTTCGCAATGCCGGCTTCCATGGCCGATAATCGCCTTAGGCGCGCTGATACTTTTGTCCGGCATTACCATATTCAGTATCGGATTGGAGAAATCCAAAGATATCGTAACATGGATGTATTCCAAACCTGACTGGTTTTTGAAACTGTTATCCGTATTTTCCATAATTATCGGCGGATTTATACTTTATAGCGCGTAAACGTTGTCCCGCCTGATTTTGAGGATAATTTATGTACCTGATTATGGCGCGGATAACAATGATCATTCATTTTCTGTGGATTATTTTCATGATAGCGGGGTTTGCCCTGACTGCAAACGCAATAATAAACGTTTATTTGTTTAAATCGAAAAGAACGTTCTGGAAAAAATTTTTGCGCGGTTGGAACTTTTTCCGTACCGCCCATCTGGCGGGTATATGTTTTGTCTCGCTGATAGCGCTTTTGGGCGAGTACTGCCCCCTGACCATACTTGAAGATTACCTGCGAATCGATAGATATAATCTCGAAAGGGAAGGGTTTATCATCCGCTGTCTTGAGAAAATCATATATCCTCAGGTCAATCCTTTAACGGTTCTTATACCCACATATTTTATCGCGGTGTTTTCCATTGCCGCTTATATTGCCGTACCGCCGGATAAAACTTTAACGCTGGCAAAAAAACTTATGGGCTTGCGCAAATAACAGCTTATACGAATATGCTTTTTTTAGAATTAAAAAACTAAAAAGATTCTCTTCTTTTTGAAAAAAGAATCAATATTATGCCGAATAAGTCCGCCGTTTTTTTATGACTGTTAAAATTAATTACATAAAAAAGTATAAATAATAAACACTTTTTGTTGAATCCGATTGTAAAATCAAATAGAATCGAAGAATAATCCATAACATATAAATTGATAAAGGTATTGTATGACAGAACAAGTAAATTTTGGCATGAAACCTGCTTAAATGTATTGAAAACAAAAAAAGCAAACGGAGGTAAATCATGAGTTCTGCGGAATCGGAAAAAAGAAGTTATTCAAGGTATTTTAGAAGTTTTAATATGACCTTGCACGAAGTTGACCTGTATGAAGAACTCAGTTTATCCCGCAAAAAAAACAGCAGTCTTACCGCTCAGACGGTCAACATATCCGCCGGAGGCGCGCTGATAGAATCGCTGAAAACGTTTCCTGAAAAAACGTTGCTGAATTTAACCATAGATATGCCCGAATGGGAAAAATATAAAAACTCGTTTTTTTCCGCCAGAATAGTTCTTCCGTGCCCGCCCATGTCGGTTACGGCGCAGGTTGTGCGCAATGAGCACGCTTCAAGCTCAAGCAAACGGTTTGCCGTGAAGTTTGTGGGTATGGACGATATCCGCCGCAAAGCCATCGATAATATGCTCAAGGATTTTGCCCGCAGGGATAATGCCTGAAAACCGGCCGGTTACCGCATTAAACCGCAATTCTTAAGCATTGCGAAAAAGTTTGTGACTTTTTTGAAAAAAGAAGAGAATCTCTTATCTTTTTTATTAGCTGACAAACCTTAAATGGGATTGCTGAAAAAACCTTAAATTTCTATGTCATCACGAGGAGTTTTGCGAAAACAAAACGACGTGGTGATCTGAAAACCATCATAGCTTAAGATTGCCACAGCTCTTTCGGAGCTTCGCAATGACAAAAAAACTTTTTCAGCGATCCTAAATTTTAAACTTCTATATTATTCCAAAAGGTATGAAACCGACGCAAACGGCTCAAGAGTGCGTTTTAGGACACCCTGCAGATACGATATGGCAACTCCGTAATTTGTAATCGGCACTCCCTGATTGCGCGCATATAATATCCGGCTCAACATTGCACGGCGGTTGATCATGCACGATCCGCAATGAATCACCAGTTTGTATTCTTTTAAGTTATCCGGGTAATCGTGCCCGCTGTATTTTTCAAAAATTATGTCTTTGCCGGTATACTGCCTTACCCATCGGGGTATTTTTACTGAACCGATATCGTCGCCGATGGAATGATGAGAGCACGCTTCTCCGATAAGCACTTTATCGCCGTCGGTTAGGGAGTCTATGGCAAATACTCCTTCCACAAGAGTTTTTAAGTCGCCTTTATATCTGGCAAAAAGAATAGAAAATGTGGTAACTTTTATAAAAGACGGCACATCGGCACATACTTTTAGAACCGCCTGCGAATCGGTAATCACTATCGCCGGCGCAATTTTTAGATTCTCAAGCGCGTAGTGAAGTTCGCGTTCTTTAACCACCAGAGCCGAGGCGTCGCAATCGAGCAGTTCGCGGATCACCTGAACCTGAGGCAGAATCAGCCGCCCTTTGGGCGCCTCAAGGTCTATGGGAACAACCATTACCGCAGTTTGACCTGAACAAACCAGATCAGATACTAAAGTAGGCGGATTTATCCAGTCGTCGGGAGCTTTGGCGATAATCAGCTGTTTCAGATCGAATATGCCGTTGCCGGTTTTTGCGCTACACAACACAAAATCTATTTTCTTTTGCGCAAGATCGCGCAGAAAACTTTCTTGCGCGGGGAATACATCTATTTTGTTTACGGCTAAAATGTAAGGTATATTTTTTTCAGCGAGCCGGCTGATAATATCAAGCTCAAAACTGTCAAGCGTTCCGGTCTTAGTAACTACAATCGCCAGATCTGTCCGGTCGAGCACTTTTTTTGTTTTTTCAACGCGCAGTTCGCCGAGCGCGCCCGTATCGTCGATTCCTGCGGTATCTATAAATACCACCGGTCCTAAAGGGAGCAATTCGAGCGGTTTTTCCACAGGATCGGTGGTTGTGCCGGGAATATCGGATACAATAGAGACCTGCTGTCCGCACAGGGCATTGATCAAAGCAGATTTTCCAGCGTTGCGCCTGCCGAATATGGCTATATGGAGCCTTAACCCTTTAGGTGCAGTCAGCATTGATTCCGCCTCCTGATTTAATGCGGTCAAAACCGAGTTTATTGAAGTTTTCCGGCGTTAAAAATTTGCCGATATCTTCTTTAGACATAATACCCGAGTTTACGATTATATTTACCGGCGATTCACCGGTTTTTGCGGATTGCGAAGCGATTTTCTGCACGGTATCGTAACCGATAAGAGGCACGAGCCCCGTAAGTGCCCCGAGACTGTCCTCTACATTTTTTCGGCATATTAATTCATTGGCGCGAATGGATTTTACACATTTTTGGGTAAAAATACAGGCCATATTTATGATTAAATTCAGCGATTCTATCAGCGCAAAACACAAAAGAGGCAGAAACGAGTTCAGCTCCAGTTCGCCGCGCGATGCGGTTTCGGTTATTATAAAATCGTTGGCGATAATTTTTACCGCGCATTGTTCTACCATCTCCAAGATTACCGGATTTACTTTGCCGGGCATAATCGAAGAGCCTGCCTGAAGGGGCGCCAGCTCGATTTCGGCGATTCCGGTTTTCGGCCCGCACGATAAAAACCGTAAATCGGAAGCTATTTTGCGCATGGTAGCGGCATGCGCTTTCAATATGCCCGACACTTCCACAAACGAATCGTGGTTTTGTGTCGCGTCAATTAAATTTTCAGCACGGCTTAAGTTCAAACCGGTCAAATCGCGCAGTTTATCGGTTACGGTGAAAATATAATCGCGCGGAGCGGATATCCCTGTACCGATCATTGTGCCGCCCAGATTCACTGTGCGGAGGCGTTCTTTGCATTTAAAAATCCGCCACCTGTCCCTGCCTATGGCGTCGGCATAAGCGGAAAACGTTCGCCCGAGCGTCATGGGAACAGCGTCCTGAAGTTCTGTCCGCGCAACTTTTATTATCCGCGCGAACTCTTTTTCTTTTTGTTGAAGTTCATTCTGAAGATCGGCTATGGCGGTTTCCGCCGAATTTAAGAGCAGTATTGCCGCCACTTTCATTGCCGTCGGGTAAACGTCGTTTGTGGACTGGTGCATATTGATATCGCGCAGGGGATGAATAAATTCATAATCGCCTTTGTCTTTTCCCGCGATCTCCAGAGCGCGGTTGGCGATAACCTCGTTTATGTTCATATTGGTTGATGTGCCCGCGCCTCCCTGAAGCGCGTCTACTAAAATATGCGAGTCGAGCCTGTTATCTATCAGTTCGTCTACAGCCTGAGAAATAACACGGAACTTGTCTTCGGCGATATAACCGAGCTCAAAGTTTGCCGTCAGACACGCTTTTTTTACCAGCCCCATAGATTTTATAAAAACCGGATCGAGTTTTATGCCGGATACGCAGAAATTCTCCATTGCCCGCGCGGTATGAATACCGTAAAGAGCCGATGAAGGCACGTTTTTTTCGCCGATGAGATCTTTTTCCACTCTGAAACCCATATCAGCCTTCTTTATCTGCAGGTTTGGCTACGCTTGCGCCATGCCCGTAACCGGTATCTACTGTTCTTCCCAGTCCGGTAATCATGGCGCGGATACAATAGTTGCATTTGTTTCCTTCTTCGTCAATACATCTTTTGTTAGGGTATATGGTATATTTTTTTCTGTAATCGAGCGGGGTAAAATTCGGCATAACCACATTAGCGCCCGCTAAGAGCGCCTTTTCGCGCCCGTACGGGTCGACGGTGCCTGCGGCGGTTGTGGCGGGAATGTTCGATTTCGGGCAAACAATGCGTGCTAAAGCTACCATACGCAAAGTCAAATCTATTGTGCCGGATTCAAATTTGCCCAGCGGAGTATCGCCATGAGGTATAAAAGGGCCTATGCCGATCATATCCGGCTGGTATTTGCGCAAAAGCAGTATATCTTGGGCAAGATCATCCGCTGTCTGGTAAGGAAGCCCTGTCATCGAACCGATACCCACCTGAAACCCTGTTTCAAAAAGGTAGTCGATGCATTGTATGCGTTCTTTAAAATCCGAATCGGGATGAAGTTTACGATAAAGTTGCGGCGAAGCGGTTTCGTGGCGCAGTAAAAACCTGTCTGCGCCGGCGAGTTTGAGCGCGCGGTATTCGTCTTTTGTTTTTTCGCCGATAGACAAAGTTACGGCAATATCGGTTTGTTGTTTTATACGGCGCACAATATCTGTCATTACGCCTATATTGTAGAAATTGTCTTCGCCGGACTGGAGCACAACTGTTTTTATGTTGAAAGAAGCGATAGATTTTACCAGATCCACAATATCGCCGGGCATAATGCGGTACCTGCTTACGTTGCGGTTGTCTTTGCGCAGTCCGCAATACAGGCAATTACGTTTGCAGTAGTTGGAAAATTCCAGCAGTCCGCGCAGATGAACTGAGTCTCCGACATTTTCATGTCTGATCTTATCCGCGGTGCTGATAACTTGCTGTATGAAATGATCGTCGGACGAATCGAGAATATAAACGATATCTGATTTTTCAAGTTCGATTTTGTTATTTATCTTATCCATTACGGATTGAGTATCCGGCGGCATTGAAACCTATCCTCAGAATATAATATCTCTTTCCCCATCGACAATTTTCTGGAACTTTTCGTTGACAGCGGGCATATCCATTGAACCGAGCATTTTGTTTATCAGTTCCATACCTGATTTTTTCGTTTCAGGGGAGGCGTAGTCTATAAGGTATTCGCCGAAAGTAAGAATCGCGTTCGGATCGCAGAACTTTTTTATAAGACCCGGTTTGGCGAGTTCCATAAAGTCAAGTCCTGTGCGCCCGGCCCTGTAACAGCTTGTGCAGAACGACGGGATGTAGCCGTGGGATACTACGTCGCGGATAACCACATCCAGCGGGCGCGTATCGCCGAGCGAGAACTGCTGGGCGACTGCGGGTTCGTCCTGCTGAGCGGATACATGGTACCCGCCGGGATTGGTTTTACTGCCTGCGCTTATCTGAGATATTCCCAGATCAAACGCTTCGGCGCGAATCTGCGGGTTTTCCCGGGTGCTCAAAATCATGCCGGTGTACGGCACGCTGATCCTTAAAACGGCGATAATTTTTTTAAAATCGTCGTCGGAAACCTGATAAGGCGGATGAGAAGCCACATCGGAGGAATCCGCAGGTTCTATTCGCGGTACGGATATGGTATGCGGGCCTAATCCGAATTGTTTTTCCAGATGGTCAATATGCATTCTCAGAGCGATAACCTCAAACCGGTAATCGTACAATCCGAACAGTATGCCGATTCCTACATCGTCAATACCTGCGTCAAATGCCCTGTCGATGGCGCGCAGGCGGTACGAGTAGTTGCGTTTTACCCCGCCTTTGTGCATAGCTTTGTACGTGTTGTAATGGTATGTTTCCTGAAAAAGCTGGTAAGTGCCGATTTTAGCTTCTTTGAGCCGTTTAAACTCATCTGTTTCCAGAGGCGCGATATTCACGTTTACCCGCCTTATATTTTTTCCCGGCCCGCGGTTTACGCTGTATATCGTGGCAATGGATTTGATCACATAATCAAGCCCTTCTTCGGGATAACTTTCGCCGGCAACAAGAAGTACCCTTTTGTGCCCCTGGTCTATAAGCGCGGCTATTTCTTCGGCTATTTCATCCTGATTTAGCGCTTTGCGTTTTAAATGCTTGTTAGTTGCGCGAAACGCGCAGTACAGGCATTCGTTGGCGCACAAATTCGATATATATAACGGAGCGAACAGCACAAGGCGTTTACCGTAAATCGACTCTTTGATTTTTTTTGCCGTCTGGAATATCTCTCCTTTAAGTTCAGGATCATCTGTCATGAGGAGTTTTGCAGTTTCCTGTATGGATATCCCTTTAAGTTCCAAAGATTTAGAAAGAATATCCCTGATTTCCTGCGGCGAAGCGTTTGCGCTTGATTCGATAATGGAATTTATCCGTTGCGCGTCAATGATTTGCGTGTCTGTGTCGTTTAAATAATCATTCATGAATCACCACCTGTAATTTATAAATTGGGGTTGCTGAAAAACTTTAAATTTCTATGTCATCACGAGAAGTTTTGCGAAAGCAAAACGGCGTGGTGATCTCAAAATCATCAGTGCTTAAATTGCTACAGCTCCTTCTTTGCTTCGCAATGACAATAAAAAAAGACTTTTTTCAGCGATCCTAAATTGATTTACTGCGCAACCGTCATCCTTTGCGAAAAAAGTTTAGTTCGCGGATTTAATAACGCCGTTTATATAAATACCGGTTCGGGTTAAAATCAATTTTGTCTGTATTTGGAGATGATCACCGCCACATCGTTTGGAGTAACATTACTGTAAATTTTCTCATCGATCATTACCACAGGCGCAAGCCCGCAGGTGCCGAGACATCTGGTTGATTTTAGTGTAAATAACCCGTCTTCAGTAGTTTCGCCCATTTTAATTTTCAGCGTATTTTCAAACGCGTCTAAAACCTGTTGAGCGCCTTTTACATAACATGCCGTTCCAAGACAAATATTTATGGCGTGTTTCCCTTCCGGTTCGAGTTTGAACATATGGTAAAACGTTGCCACACCGTAAATTTTAGATGTGGGAATATCCAGTTTTTCCGCAACGGATTCCATAATGTTCTGAGGCAGAAACCCGAAAGTTTCCTGTATTTTGTGAAGAACGGCAATAAGGTAACTTTTGCTTTCTTCTTTCTGTTTGCATTGCTCGATATAATTCTCCAGTTCAGGAGTAAGTTTAAATTCTGTCATCGCGGTTATCCTTCTTATATGATAAAAGTTTATATTCCTTTAGGGTATCTCGGTTTATAATGCGTATGAAGCAGGTGGTGCGACACATCCGACAGCGGTTCGCCTAAAAATTCTTTGTACAGCCTCTGGATATACGGGTTTTCGTGCGATTTTCTGATCACTTTGCCCTGATCGATATCGTAGAGCGCTTTAGCCCTTGCTTTTAGCATCTCAGGGTCAAGCGGCATAACGTTTGTTCCGGCGTAAGGCTGGCCTCCCCCGCCGATACATCCGCCGGGACAACCCATAATTTCAATAAAATGATAAGGCGACTCGCCTTTTTCCACCTGTTGCATAAGCGTTTTAGCGTTTCCGAGCCCATGAGCTACCGCTACTTTTACTTTTGTGCCGGCGATATCTATTTGCGCTTCTTTTATTCCTTTGAGTCCGCGTACGGGCGTAAAATTGATTTCCAGCAGTGTCTCGTTGGTGATTATCTCCACAGCCGTTCTTAAAGCGGCTTCCATTACTCCGCCGGTTGCGCCGAAAATCGCTCCAGCGCCTGTTGAAAACCCTAAAATCGGGTCGAATTCGGATTTCTCAAGGTTGATGAAGTCTATACCCTGTGATTTTACCATCCACACAAATTCCCTGGTGGTTACTACCGCGTCGGTATAAGGCCTGCCTTCGTCGTCTGTCATTTCCGGGCGAGATGCCTCGAATTTTTTGGCGGTACAGCACATTACTGCCAGATTGAATATCTTTTTCGGGTCAAGATTCTTCTTTTTCGCGTAAAAAGTTTTCGTAAGGGCAGATACCATACCCATAGGCGATTTGCAGGTAGATAAATTATCAAGAATCGTCGGGTGAAAATGTTCTATGTATTTCATCCATGCCGCCGAACACGATGTCAGCATAGGCAGTTTTCCGCCCTGCGTAAACCTTTTTACGAATTCGTTGGCTTCTTCCATGATAGTCAAATCCGCGCCGAACTGCGTATCGAATACGACATCCACGCCTAACCTTCGCAAGGCGGTTACGGTTTGTCCTTCCATATTGTTACCCGGAGCGAGCCCGAACCCTTCGCCGACTGCCGCTCTAACCGACGGTGCGAACTGGGCAATTACCGTAATTTCAGGATCGGACAGCGCGTCCCAGACCTTTTTTGTGGCTTCTTTTTCCAGAAACGCCGCGGTAGGGCATACGTTTATGCACTGGCCGCACGTTACGCATACGGAATCCGCGAAAGGCAGGTTGAAAGCCGGCATCACAACGGTATTGAACCCTCTGTGCGCCTGTCCTAAAGCGGTTACACCCTGTACTTCCTCGCAGACTCGTACGCATCGCTGGCACAAAATGCATTTGTTCGGGTCGCGGATTACCGCAGGCGACGACAGGTCTTTCTCGTAATTTTTGCGTTCGCCCTCAAAATACCTGTTGCGCACACCCATAGCGTAAGCGAGCCTCTGTAGTTCGCAGTTGCCGTCTCTTTCGCATGTTTGGCAGTCTTTAGGATGGTTGTCGAGAATCAGTTCCACGATATCACGCCGTGCCTGCCGGATAGAAGGCGATGTGGTAGTTACTTCCATTCCTTCGGCAACCGGCGATGCGCACGAAGCCACAAAATTTCTCGCGCCTTTGACTTCAACTATGCAAACCCTGCACGCGCCTTCGATACTGAGTTGCGGATGATAACACAACCTCGGCACTTTTATGCCGATAATTTCGGCGGCGTGCATGATTGAAGTACCTTCAGGCACCTGTACTTTTTTACCGTCTATAATCAGATTAACCATTTTATTCTCATTCATTTTTATCACCACTCTACAATTATTGTTTTTTGACAGCGTCAAATTTACAGGTTTCAAAACATACTCCGCATTTGATGCACTGGAACTGGTCTATCACATGCAGTTTTTTCGGAGAACCGGATATGCACTGAACCGGACACCGTCTCGCGCAGGCGGTACAGCCGACGCATTTATCCGGGTCTATCTCGTACTTTATAAGTTTCTTACAGCTTTTTGCCGGGCACCTTTTATTTATTACGTGTTCGATATATTCGTCTTTGAAATACCGCATGGTACTCAGAACCGGATTCGGGGCGGTCTGGCCTAACCCGCACAAAGACGCGCGTTTAATGAGGTTGCCGAGCCTCTCGAGGTTGTTAAGGTCTTCTATGGTTCCTTTGCCTTCGGTAATTCTTATGAGAATCTCCAGCATTCGTTTAGTGCCTTCCCTGCAAGGGGTGCATTTTCCGCATGATTCGTTCTGGGTAAACTCAAGAAAAAATTTGGCGATATCTACCATGCAGTCGTTCTCGTCGAGCACTATCATACCGCCGGAACCCATAATTGAACCCGCCTGGTTTAGCGAATCGTAATCGACTATGGTATCGAGGCATTCTTCCGGCAGGCATCCGCCTGAGGGGCCGCCGGTCTGGACGGCTTTAAACTTTTTGCCTCCGGTAATGCCGCCTCCGTTTTTGAATATTATATCTCTAAGGGTTGTTCCCATTGGTACTTCCACAAGCCCTGTCTGATTGACTTTACCCGCAAGCGCGAACACTTTTGTCCCTTTAGACCCTTGTGTGCCTATGCTGGAGAACCACTGGGGCCCGTCGAGCATAACTACAGGCACGTTTGCCAGAGTCTCCACGTTGTTGATCATGGTCGGTTTATCCCATAACCCTTTGGTTGACGGGTACGGCGGCCTTGGGCGGGGCATACCCCTTTGCCCTTCGATAGAATGAATCAGCGCGGTCTCTTCGCCGCACACAAACGCTCCCGCGCCGAGCCGGAGTTCAATATCGAAATCGTACCCTGATCCTAAAATATTATTTCCCAGAAACCCGTATTGGCGAGCTAAGGTAATGGCATTCTCAAGCCGTTTTATCGCCAGAGGGTACTCTGCGCGGATATATACAAACCCTTTTTTCGCCTGTATGGAGTAACCGCCTATGATCATCCCCTCGATTACGGAAAACGGGTCGCCTTCAAGCATGCTTCTGTCCATAAACGCCCCGGGATCGCCTTCGTCGGCGTTGCAGATAATGTATTTCTCCGACCCTTCGGCGTCAGCGGTATTCTGCCATTTAAGCGCTGTCGGGTACCCGCCGCCTCCTCGCCCTCTTAATCCAGACGCTTTGATCTTGTCTATGATACTCTGGGGCGTCTCGTTCTCTAAAGATTTGGAAATCGCTTCGAACCCGCGGTAATAAATGTATTCGTCGATACTTTCAGGATCAACTACTCCGCAGTTTTTTAAGGTCAGCCTGAGCTGATGATTGAAATATTCCACGTCGCCGTAATAATCGAAAAAATGGTTGGCGATTTTGTCGATTTTATAAACCAGCCTGTCGATAAGCTGTTTGCCTAAAACATGTTTTTCAATAATCTCGTCGAGATCCGATTCTTTAAGGTTTGCGTAACATACCCGTTCCGGGAAAACGTAACACGCTGGAGATAATGGTTTTTCCTGTTCGGCGCAAATACCCAGACAAACGCCTTCTGCTACTTTTATCTGACCTTCAAGACCGCGTTGCGCGATTTTCTGCCTGAAGGTTTGCGTCAGTTTTTCCGTTTCCGCTCCGCATGAGGTTCCTTTACCGCAGAAAATGAATTCGTTGGAATACAGCCTGTCGGTTTTTTTGTCGAGAATATAATCGATCACCGGCCCGTTTGAGCTCTGCACATGGTTTGTGAATATCTCAAACGCTTTCTGAGCGTTTACCGCCCCGTATTTAACGGGAATCTGCCCGGGTTTGAATACTCCCACAATCGGTTCGCTACTGCAATGGCCGGTACAACCGGTTTTGTGCAGTAAAATGTCTCCTCTGCCGGACGCTTTGATCATCTTCTCGAATTCACGGTACACTTCTTCCGCGCCGGAAGCGTTCTCGCAGGTGGCCGATCCTACCTGAATCCTTATCCGGTCGAAAAAACCGTTTTCCCTGAGCCTTGCCACGCATCCGTCTTTGATTCCGAAATAGTTTTTTAAAATACCTTTTTCACTCACTTTTTCACTCGCCTCTATTTTATAGTTTAATTCCGGTTATTATCTTTTATCGATCTGCTGAAATACGCCAGCAGTTCCAGTTTGTCGGTAAAATCCACGCTTCTGACCATAATATCCGCCGTGCTCATTATGTGGCGCTGGGTAAAATTCAATATGGACTTTATACCCGCGCCGATAATTTTGTCTACCACATCGTCAACCGCGTCGTCGGGCACCGCAAGTATCGCTATTTTTATCCCTTCAGCCGCGACAACCTCATTAATCTCCGAAAGGGAATAACATATCCGCCCGTAATACGTTTTTCCGATTTTATCAGGGTCGCTGTCGAAAATAGCCGATACCTGAAACCCGCGCGCCGCAAACCCCTGATACCGCAACAGCGCGCGCCCGAGATTGCCCACACCGAACAACCCGATCTTGTTATCGGTAGCAAGCCCGAGTATCTCGCGCAGGCTGTCGTGCAGAAGTTTTATATCGTATCCTTTTTTGCGTTTGCCGAACTTGCCGAAATACGATAAATCCTTGCGCACCTGCGTCGGGTTTAATCCGAGCATGTTAGCCAGATCCTTGGATAACACTATCTCTTTGCGCTCATCTATAAGAATTCGCAGCTGTTTGCTGTATAAGCTCAGCCTTTTTATTGTCGCATCGGGTATTTTGCTGTTTATAGTCATCAGATTTCCCGTTAGTTTCTTTAAAGTGAATATAATCACTTAATTGTTAATTGTGAATAATATCACATAAAACTGCGGTGTCAAGACAAATTTTTAAAAATGTTATTTTTTTCACGTATTGGACAGGCGAATCCATAAATAAGTTGAGTATCATTTTAGAATATTTGCAAAGGTAATACAAATTATATTATGGGTGTATGCTAAAAATCCGCTTGCCGGTTTATTTTTAACGGTTAACATAAATATGGGCAGGATCGCTGAAAAAGTCTTTTTTATTGTCATTTTAAAGCTCCGAAGGAGCTGTGGCAATCTTAAGCTCTGATGGTTTTGAGATCACCACGTCGTTTTGCTTTCGCAAACTTTCTCGTGATGACATAGAAATTTAAGGTTTTTCAGCAATTCCGGGTTTTGTTTCTGAAACATAACCAAAAGATAAAAAACTTCGTTCTTTTTAAAAAAAGAACCAAAAACTTTTCTGCAATTCTTTGCATTGGGGTTTATTAGAATCAACGCGAGCGAGTTCTTCAAATGAATCAAAAAATTACAGCAGGATATGGCAAAAATATATATTCATATTACGCGAAATAAAATAAAATAAACAAAATCGCTTTAATTTTATAATAATAATTGGATAATTTGCGCGTAAAATATCTTCTTACGCAATAATTAAAAATTTGAGAGCGCTGAAAAAGTCTTTTTTATTGTCTTTGCGATGCTAAGAAGGAGCAGTGGCAATCTTAAGCTCTGATGGTTTTGAGATCACCACGTCGTTTTGTTTTCGCAAAACTCCTCGTGATGACATTCTAATTTAAGCCTTTTTCAGCAATCCCAATTTTTTCCGGCCAATATTTTATTAATTTATTCGGTTGCCGATACCGATTTTGTATACATATTCAATTAAAAATAACATACAACGCGGAGGCAATTTTATGACTGAGATAAATGTCGGCATAATAGGCACGGGCAACTGGGGCAAAAACCATGTGCGCAATTTTCAGAACACAAAAAACTGCAGGCTGGTTGCCTGCTGTGATTCCGACGAACAGAAACTCAACGCCGTAAAAGCGGTATCGCCTTCGATAAAATTGTTTACCGATTACCATGAGTTTCTATCTTATGCGGATATTGATGCCGTGGTGATAGCCTCGTCTGCGGTTACTCACTACATGATGGCTATGGATGCCTTAAACTGCGGCAAACACGTTTTTGTGGAAAAACCGATGGCGATGCATGCCAAAGAAGCGCTGGATATGACAAACCTCGCCCGGGAAAAAGGGTTAACATTGATGGTAGGCCATCTGCTGGAATACCATCCGGCAGTGGAGAAACTTAAGGAACTGATTGATTCCGGCGATATCGGCGACGTATATTATATTTATTCGCAGAGAGTGAATCTGGGTGTCATCAGATCGGAAGAAAACGCGTTATGGAGTTTCGCCCCGCACGATATATCGATAATACTGTATCTATTGAACGAAGAGCCGGAAAGCGTGAGCGCGAGAGGAGCGTCGTTTCTGCAGAAAAACCTGGAAGACGTGGTATTTGTCAACCTAAAATTCAAAAGCGGGAAAATGGCTAATATCCAGCTTAGTTGGCTCGACCCGCATAAAATCAGAAAAACAACTATCGTCGGGTCTAAAAAAATGGTAGTATTTGACGATGTGGAACCTCTGGAAAAAATAAAAATTTACGATAAAGGCGTAAACTATAAACCCGCTATCGTAGGGTATCATGAGATTTTTGAGATAAGAACCGGCGATATCTGGATACCCAAAATCAACTTGAAAGAACCTTTAAAATTCGAGGCCGACCATTTCATCGACTGTATTATCGGCAAAAAGACTCCTCGAAGCGACGGCATGGACGGGTTAAGGGTAACCAAAGTGCTTGAGGCGGCTCAACAGTCTATGGAAAATAACGGCGATGTAATTTATATTAACTAAATACGGAGGATCTTTGCGCGATGTCAAAAAATTATTTTGTCCATGAATCATCTTATGTCGACGAGCCTTCAGATATCGGCGAAGGCACAAAAATATGGCATTTTTCTCATGTTATGCCCGGCGCCAAAATAGGGGAACGCTGTTCTCTTGGCCAGAACGTAAATATAGGGTCTAAAGCGGTGCTTGGAAATAACGTCAAGGTTCAGAATAACGTATCTATTTACGACGAGGTAATACTCGAAGACGACGTATTCTGCGGGCCGTCGATGGTGTTTACCAACGTGTTTAACCCGCGAAGCCATGTGGTTCGCAAAAACGAGTATCGCAAAACCGTTGTGCGCAAAGGCGCGAGTATCGGCGCAAACGCTACGGTTGTATGCGGTGTCGAGATCGGGCAGTACGCATTTGTCGGCGCAGGATCGGTGGTTACTAAAAACGTGCCGGCGTTCGCGCTGGTTTACGGCAATCCCGCCCGCCAGCAGGGCTGGATATGCCAGTGCGGAGTGAAACTCCAATTATCCGGCGCAACGGCGCAATGCGGACAGTGCGCCACATCGTATGAACTAAAAGGCAATCAACTGGTTATGATATAATTTCGCAAAAAGGAGTTTTTTAGATGAAAGTTCCCATGTTAGACGTAAAAGCGCAGATAGAATCATGCAAACCGCAACTGCTTTCCGCGATACATAAGGTTATCGACGATTGCCAGTTTATCATGGGGCCTGAGATAAAAGAGCTTGAATGCAAACTCGCAGGATATACCAAATCCAAATACGCCGTCAGTTGCGCTTCGGGTACCGACGCTTTGCTTCTTGCCCTGCGCGCTTACGATATCGGAGCTGGCGACGAAGTGATAACCACGCCGTTCACTTTTTTCGCTACCGCCGGCGCTATAGCCAATGTCGGGGCAAAACCGGTTTTTGCGGATATTTTAGACGATACGTTCAATATCGACCCGTCTCAGATAGAATCTAAAATCAATTCCAGAACCAAAGCCGTTATACCCGTGCACCTTTTCGGACAGTGTGCCGAAATGGATGCCGTGATTAAAATTGCCCGCAAATACAACCTGAAAGTAATTGAAGATACCGCCCAGTCGCTTGGCGCGAAATACAAAGGCGTTATGGCAGGCACTATCGGCGATATCGGCTGTTACAGTTTTTTCCCAAGCAAAAATTTAGGCGCTATCGGCGACGGCGGGTTTGTTACGGCGCAAACACCGGATATCGCGGAGAAACTCGCCATTCTGCGCCTTCACGGTTCAAAACCGAAATATTATCATTCCATAATCGGTACCAACAGCCGGCTTGATACTATTCAGGCGGCGGTTCTTCTGGTGAAACTGCCTATGCTCGACGGCTGGGCCGCCAAACGAATCGAAAACGCAATGTACTATTCTCAGGCGCTTTCTGGGATAGACGGACTGCGCACGCCGTATGTCGATCCGAACTGCTACCACGTGTTCAACCAGTACACTCTGCGTACTCCAAAACGCGACGAACTGATGAAACATCTTGAGGCAAACAATATCGGGTGCGCCATATATTATCCGGTTGCGCTTCACCTGCAGAAATGTTTCGAGTATCTGGGCTATAAAGAAGGCGATTTCCCCGTATCGGAGAAAGCGGCAAAAGAATCGGTATCCATTCCGGTTTACCCGGAACTGAAAAAAGATCAGATGGACTACGTTATCAGCACAATAAAAGAATTTTTCAAATGATGCGCGGGATAATAGAATAACCCTGCATTGGTTTATGACCCTGATTTTAGAAGAATCTTGTCTGCATTTTCCATTATCATTGAGGTCCGGCCATTGGACTGGGCCTGTATCTGCGGGTAATATTTTTTCCGCAGAAGAACGTAAAAATTATCGCCCGAGGATAAAAGATTGGCGAATTGTTCCTCTGTAATATGGCGCACATTGTCATCGGAATCGTATGTTTCTTCTATCTCGCCCGTTAAACCTACAAGAGATACCGGATGGCGAAGATAAAACTGAAAATCATAAAGATGATTAAGAGTTCCGTAAAGATAAACTTTGTCGTTTGAATTAAGAATCGGGTTAAGTTTTTCTGCAAAACTTTTTGTGCTGTAATTTAAATGTATTATTTTTACCATAGCTGAATTAATCGGAATATAGATAACAACCATTGCCACAACTATGCAAGCGAACAACTGCGCAAGATTATTCTTTTTCAGAAAAATAAATCCTAACGCGGTGAAAAATACGGCGGTACTGCCCGCGAACACAAGCTCTTTTCGGATTGGGAACTTGTTCGCCACCGGTTCAAAGAATAATACCGATATAACCGCGCAAACACCTATAAGCACAAGCAACACCAGCCCCGCGCTCCATATCCGAAACGACAGTTTCGCGCCGGTTACCTGCGCCCACGCAATTCCTAAGTTTATACATAAAAACGGTATTGCCGGAGTGATATACGTGGGAAGTTTCGTGCGAGAGATAGAAAAAAATAAAATTATAAACCCCGCGCAAATCAGGCAAAACACATTTAAATCTCTTGTGTCTCTGTCCGGATTTTTTACCGCTTTTATTATCGGCTCAACGAAAAACAGAACCGGCATTAAAAACAACGGTGTAAGCAGGAAAAAGAAATACCACGGGCGCTGGTGTTCGAAATCTCTGGATAAATACCGCTCTATATGGTCGTGCCATACAAAATTTTTAATAAATTCCGGTTCTTTGAAAGATATCCATACGAGCCAGAATCCGGTAATTATTACAAAAATAATCAGTCCCCATATATGGTTGTGCAGTTTCAAACCGATATGGAATTTTTTTGAGTAAATCAGGTATGCCAATACAGGTACAGCAGTAAGTATGAAACAGGCAAACCCTTTCGTTAAAAAAGCGAACGCCAGAAGAACATAAAACAGGTTATAAAACAATATTTTGTGCCTCTGCGATGTAAAGCCTGCATAAAAAGCGTACAGGCACATCACAATAAAAAAAGAAAACACCGTATCTATCACCATAAACCTGCTTACGGCAACATACCAGAAATTCGCCAGCAGAATAAACGCCGAAAATACTGCCGGTTTTAATCCGGCGGATACTCTGACAAACCAAAATGTAGCAAGAATACCCAGAACACCGAACAAAGCCGGAGTAAACCTGCTGGAGAATTCGCTAATACCGAATAATTTATAAGATATAGACGTCAGCCAGTAAAACATGGGCGGTTTGGCAAGATAATCCGCCCCGTAAAGGTGAGGCTGTATCCAATTTCCGGATTCAACCATCTCTTTTGCTATCTGCGCATAACGGCCTTCGTCGGGATTGTAAAGGCTCCGTTCTCCGATTTTATAAAACATTACAAAACAACTTACAATTAATACCACTAAAAACCACGTAAAGACTCTCATAAGGGATTTGGTTTCGGCAAACATCGTTTTATCCTCTTAGCCGGAATACAGAGCATTCCGAATTCATTTCTAATTTTACAGGGCGTCTTCGCTGATATTGTAACTCGAAGAAGCAAGCCGCTGGAACTTATCGACTATAGACAGCGACCATTTGAGTTTTTCCTGTTGCGCTTTATCGAGTTTATAAGGATTGATGAAATAGTTGAGCGAATCGGTCCTGCCGTGCAAATAATCCAACTGCAAAAAAATTTTGTAAGTAGTCAATATAAAATAGCTTTCCATCAGGTTTTCCGCAAACTGCGGCTCAAACAGGTTCAGTTCTTCCAGCAGTTTAATCCGTTTTACTGTATTGGTTTCAGGGATATCGTTTTCCAGACTGAACAGCAGGGTAATCATGATAAGAGGAAGCCAACCCTGATTTTTTATGTTGAGCATATCTTTATACTCGCCCTTTTTTTCCGTCTTGAAGTTGCGAAATATCGTCAGCGCAATAGGCATAAGCACCGTCGCTTTGGCGATAGCTTTAAACGACGAGTAATATGTTTTTAACGCCGTGCGGGTCTCTTTTATGAACGCCCGCCCCAGAGGATAGTTGCCGCCGGCATACTTTACGTCAGTAAGCACAATCAGATCAACAAGATTTTCGCTGTCGGCGATATAAGAATGCAGTTTACCACGCCATTCGGAAAGAGTGCCGAACCATTTGTCGTTTGTGGGCATGATGTTTCCTTTGCATCGGGTAAACCCGAGTTTCTCAAGGTTATCAACCATTCGTTCTGCAAATTCCCGGTAATAGTTTTTGTCATCTTTGTTTTTGTATACAAGAAGGTTATCCTGATCGGTAACCAGTGTTTGCTCGTCTCTGCCGGTACTCCCCATACGGATCCACGCGAACGAACTTTTCGCCGGATCGAGTTTAGAGTTCATCTGTTTTTTCGTAATGGAAATCAGTTTTAAAGTAAGTTTATCCCTGTAATTCGTGCACCGGGCATGCAGTTCTGTTACCGAACGGGTTTTAAGAAAAATATCGCCGGTGATAAAATTGAGTTTGCTGTGGATATCCACAAGCTCATCTATGGAATCGGAGTTGTTCATTGCCCTGATCTGCCGGTCGTATTTTGCCTGGAGATCGGCGAGTTCCCTGCGCTCTTTTTCCAGAATACGGATGAGGTTTTTCAGGAAATTTGACCTGATTGCAGAAGGGGTTTTATCAAATTTTTCCTCGTAAGTAGAGAAAAACTGATTATATAGTTCCTCAAAAGTACCAAGGTCGAATTCGCCGGTCAGGAATTTTAATTTTTTCATTTTGAGCCTCGCATTTGCCGATTTATGCTAAATTATCGTTTAATATTATGATTATTTGCCGTAATATTGCAATTTCCTTAAATAAGAAGATATTTCTTTTTCGCAATGCCGGTTTATAAGTCAAACAATTAAATTTAAGAAATGGGATTATACATAATCGTTTAAAAAAAATAAACCTATTTTCACAAACACAGTATACCGGCCGTCTTTCGTTTTGGAATTTAAAAGGCAAAAGATAATAAAATTTGGCTTGCCGAAAAAGTCTTAAATTTATATGTTATCACGAGAAGTTTTGCGAAAGCAAAACGCCGTGGTGATCTCAAAATCATCAGAGCTGAGATTGCCACAATTCCTTCGGAGCTTCGCAATGACAATAAAAAAGACTTTTTCAGCGACCTAAATCAAAAAAAGAACCGAAAATTTTTTCGCAATACTCTCATTCAGTCATATTACTATTATAATATAATAAGATGAAACGCAAATCAGTATTAGATATTGGATATGACTGAAGTGAATACGGCTTAAAAAAACCGCTTTTTGTTTCGGCATGATTGCTCAATTTTTTGCTGGCACAAACAAAATTTATTTTTGCTTCGGCAGAATAAAAGAGATAAACGCCAGCATACACCCGAACAGCATACAGTACGCTCCTATACCCGCAAGCGAGCTTACATTTGTAATGTTGCGGATCAAACCACCTTCCGATGAGATAGCCATCCCTACAGGTATGCTGATAACTCCGCCGGAGAGTATAAGTATTCCTAAAAACCTGATTTTTTCAATTAAATCCATTGTTTGCCCCCTGTTTAAAAAAATTAACAAAGGCAACTTCATTCGGGTTTAAATATAAGTGCTCCGAGAGGCGGTAAATTTATCTCTATGGAATAATTGCGCCATTGCCAGGGAAGCGCGTCGGCCATGACGCCGCCGTTATTGCCTATATTGCTTCCCCCGAATATTTCTGAATCGGAATTGAGCAGTTCGCGGTAATATCCGCCTTTAGGCACGCCTATACGGTATCCCATACGTGGTACCGGTGTGCAGTTGTAGACAAACACCATGAACTCGTCCCTGTTTTTGGCATAACGGATAAACGAGACAACGCAATTGTCGGTATCGTGAAAATCTATCCATTCAAATCCCGAAAAATCGAAATCAACTTCAAACATCGGTTTGTTCTGGATATATATATGGTTGAGCGCTTTCAGGTATTGCTGAATGCTTTTGTGAGTGCCGTACTGGAGTAAATGCCACTCGATGCTCTCTTCGAAATTCCACTCGTTCCACTGACCGATATCGGCTCCCATAAACAGCAGTTTTTTGCCCGGCTGGCCGTACATATATCCGTAAAGAAGCCTTAAATTGGCGAACTGTTGCCACATATCGCCCGGCATTTTGGATAAAAGCGCTTTTTTGCCGTGCACCACTTCGTCGTGTGACAATACAAGAATAAAATTTTCATGAAATGCGTACAACAGGGCAAACGTCAGGTTATCCTGATGGTATTTTCTGTGAATTGGGTCCTTGCTGAAATACACCAAAATATCGTTCATCCAGCCCATATTCCATTTCAGCGCGAATCCCAGCCCCCCCAGATATGTGGGGCGCGATACCCCCGGCCATGCGGTAGATTCCTCTGCGATAGTCATTACGCCGGGATAATACCGGTATATTACCTCATTCAAATGTTTAAGAAACGATATCGCCTCAAGATTTTCCCGACCGCCGTACTGGTTAGGTATCCATTCCCCTTCTGAGCGGGAATAATCAAGATACAGAATCGACGCTACGGCGTCTACCCTGATTCCATCGATATGGTATTTTTCAAACAAAAACAGCGCGTTGGCAATAAGAAAATTGCATACCTCGTTGCGCCCGTAATTAAAAATAAGCGTGCCCCAGTCGCGGTGTTCGCCTTTGCGCGGATCTGCATGTTCGTACAGGTACGTGCCGTCAAACCACGCTAAACCGTGAGCGTCTCTGGGAAAATGCGCGGGAACCCAGTCGACAATTACTCCGATATTGTTTTTATGGCATTCGTTTATGAAATATTTGAAATCTTCGGGCGTGCCGTACCTGCTGGTTATGGCGTAATAACCCGTTACCTGATACCCCCAAGACCCGTCAAACGGATGTTCAGCTACAGGCAAAAGTTCTATATGGGTAAACCCCATATCCTTAACATACTGCACGAGTTTATCCGCAAGTTCGCGGTATGTGAGGAACCTGTTGTTTTCTTCAGGTACTCTCATCCACGAACCGAGATGCACTTCATATATGGAAACCGGTTTTTCGTAAGATGACGTTTTTTCCCTCTGCTCTATCCATTTATGATCGTCCCACTGGAAATTGTCCGAATAAACTATTGATGCCGTATTCGGGCGGACTTCTGAATAAAAAGCATACGGGTCGGATTTCAAAAGCACTGCGTTTGTCTGGGTTTTTACCTCGTATTTGTAAACTGTGCCTGATTCAAGGCCGGGTATGAACAATTCCCATATCCCAGACCCACCCCGGCACCTCATGGGGTTTATGCGCCCGTCCCAGCAGTTGAAATCGCCGACCACACTGACCCTTTTCGCGTTCGGCGCCCATACGCCGAAAAATACGCCGGAAACTCCGTTTAACGTCATGGGGTGTGACCCTAATTTATCGTAAATATGATAATGTTTCCCTTCGGAAAAAAGATGCATATCGAAATCCGACAAAACCGGAGGGAAACAGTACGGATCGTATTTTGTGTGTTTGCCGGTACCATTCGGATATGTTATTTCAAGCTGGTAAGGCGAAATGTTTTCAGTTGTGTTGATTATCGCCTCGAACAATCCTTCGTCTTTGACTTTCTCCATAGGCGTTATTCTATCGTCTTCCTTAATTTTTATTTCTACAGCTTCCGGATTGTATACCCGCACAACGGTAGCCGATTTTCCGTTTACTACCGTATAATGCGGCCCGAGCACATAAAACGGATCGTGATGCTCGGATTTAAGTATCTTATTTATATCTTCCTGATGCATGGCAAAAATCCTTTCATTTTGGATTGACTGCATAAGTATTTTGCGCAATCCTGTTTAGCGTAAATTCTAACTATATTACATTTCTATACACAAAATCAAATAAAAAATTCATTGATTAGATACATATTTTTTTATTTGGTCAATAAATTACCTATTTAGTTCATTTTCAAGATTATCCGAACACAGGGCCAATTGTGTGTAATGATTTTTGCAAAATTCCCTAAAACAAATAGCCGGTTTTGCCGATCTATAAAAAAAGGAAATTTTTTGTTTCCGGGAAAGGAATGAATATGGCTGAGAACACAGAAAACTTTGAAAAATATGTGGAACAACTGGAAAAAATCATACAGGAAAAACTGCTCGACTGCGAAGAATTTCACGATATCTGCAAAAAACTCAAAGAAGAAAACTACGATGTGGAAATGGGCATAATGGCTCTTCTTATGAATTACGAAAACAACGAAAAAGGTTTTGTCTCATTTCCGTTTTACCTCGAGTATAAAGACAAACCCGGCATTGAGCTTAGCGACAACGATAAACGGTTCCTCAAGGATCTCGGAATAAGCATCTGATACGAATACGCTTTTTATTTTAAAATTTAATTAAATCAAGGATGTTTTGAAAAATTATCCTATGGAGCTTGTGTCATTGCGAGCAGACGAAGTTTGCGCGTCAATCTAAGCTTGATTAACTTTAAGATTGCTTCGCCGCTATGCTCCTGCCAATGACAAATTGAGATTGCTGAAATCGCTTTAAATCAGAATGTCATCACGAGGAGGGTTGCGAAAGCAAAACAACGTGGTGATCTCAAAACCATAAGAACTGCGATTGCCACAGCTCCTTAGGAGCTTCGCAATGACAATAAAAAATGCTTTTTCAGCGGTCTCAAATTTTAATTTTTCAGCGATTCCATAAATAATAAATACCGAATCCTGTTGACTTTTTTTTCTGTGATATAAATAATAAAAACAAGTTTCTTATGAAAAAAATTCTTGCCGAATCAGCTTTAATTATTATCGTTTCCATTTTGCTGGGATGCATGGTCAACATCATTCGCCCTCACGGAATACCTTTTGTAGGCGACTGGAGAAACATATCCGCTAAGGACAGCGAGAACGGATATATATCCGTAGATACCGCCCACAGCCTCTGGTCAAATCGTCAGGCGACTTTCGTTGACGCGAGATCGGATTCGGATTTTGCTCAGGGACGTATACCCGGCGCTCTAAACATACCCCGGGGCAACGAGAATATGTATTTCCCCATACTAAGGGGAACAACCGGTTTTGACGCTACTATTGTCGTGTACTGCTCAAGCGAAACCTGCGACGACAGCATTGTCGTGGCAGAGTACCTCAAACGGCAGGGGTACACGTCTATAAACCTGTACAAAGGCGGTATAGTCAAATGGATAGAGAAAGGGTACCCGCTGGAGAAATGAAAAATTTCAAGTTTGCCGTATACTGGTTTTTGAGGCTGTTTTTAGGGCTGGTTTTCATATACGCCAGCATTCATAAAATTACCGATCCGCTCGGGTTTGCGAAAATAGTGCACAATTTCCAGCTCGCTCCATGGTATATGGTTAATTTCACGGCGATAGTTATGCCTTATTTGGAACTATTGTGCGGGATTTTACTGATATCGGGCATTTTCAGGCTCGGGGCGCTGTTTACCATAGAGTTTCTTCTGGCGTTCTTTTCCGTGCTTATAGCTGTAAATATTGCCCGCGGGCTCGATTTTACCTGCGGCTGTTTCTCTAATTCTACGGAAAAAACTGTTCTCGATATACCTGCGGTAACTTTGCTCAGGGATATCGCCATGTTTTTGATGGGGCTATACCTTTTTAAACTTGAAAAACCGTATTTTGAGAAACATTATAAACCCGTATTACAGCAGGATAACACTGCGCGGGATTTTACCCATACCGTCTGAAGCGTTACAAAAGGAGGGCAACATGGAATACGCTAAAGGAGTTTGCAACCGTGTATTCTGGGTGCGGTTCGATCATAACGAGGATTTTCTGGAAAAACTTAAAGAACTTGTGGTGAAAGAGAATATCCGGCAGGCGTGGTTCTGGTGTTTGGGCGCGCTTCGACATGCCCAAATAGTTACAGGACCAAGAGAAACCGCCATTCCGCCCATACCCATGTGGCACCAGCTGATGGAAGCGCACGAACTGATAGGCGCGGGCAACATATCCATTCACAAAGATACGGGCGAGCCGGCAGTGCATCTGCACGCCTCGTTCGGCAGGGCCGACAGCACCCGCGTAGGGTGTATCCGCAAAAACGCCGAGGTTTATTTGACTATCGACTGCGCGATAATGGAGTTTTCGGAAATTTTAGTCTCAAGAAAACCTAAAGAAGGTATGGGAATCGACCTGATAGAATTCCGGCAGGATTAGTTTTATGGACTTTACTATTCACGAACGACAGATAGAAATGCTTCACGAAATAACAAAAGCCATGACCCGGGGGCTTGACCTTGAAGCATCTTTGAAATCTATCCTCGAACTGCTTGAGAAATACCTGAATATGCAAAGAGGCACCATCGCCCTTATAGATACGGATAAAGACCTTTTGACCGTACAGGTTGCCCACGGTATTGCGCCCCAGGACCAGAAAAAAGGAATATACAAAATCGGCGAAGGGATATCCGGCAGTGTATTTAAAACCGGCGAAGCGGAAATCGTGCCGAAAATATCAAACGACCCGCGTTTTTTAAACCGGATGGGCATTCGTACCGGCGCGGATATATCGTTTATTTGCGTTCCCATAAGAACGGAAAATAAAGTTATTGGCGTTTTGTCTGTGGATATGGAATACAAAACCGAAGCGAAGTTCAACGAGGAACTCAGGCTGTTGAACATAGTATCTTCTATGGTCGGTCAAAAGGTTCATTTGCATAACCTTATAAACGCCGCCCAGAAAAAACTTATCGACGAAAACCTGTATCTCAAACGCGAACTTATACACAGGTACAAACTCGACAACATTATCGGATCTTCAAAAGAGATGAACGCCATATACCATCTGATAACTCAGGTGGCCCCTACCAACGCCAGCGTCCTTATCCGCGGGGAAACAGGAACCGGCAAAGAACTTATCGCCCACGCGATTCACTACAACTCAAAACGGGCGGATTACCCGTTTGTGAAAGTAAACTGCGCGGCGTTTCCGGAACCGCTTCTTGAGAGCGAACTGTTCGGACACGAAAAAGGCGCGTTCACCGGCGCTTTTGCCCGCAAAACCGGCCGGTTTGAATGGGCAAATAACGGCACTCTGTTTTTAGACGAAATCGGCGACCTGCCGCAGTCCATACAGGTAAAACTGCTCAGGGCTATACAGTTTAAGGAATTTGAAAGGATTGGAGGCAAAGAAACCGTGAAAGTCAATGTGCGCATTATCGCCGCGACAAACAAGGATCTCGAAAAAGCTGTCAGGGAAGGAATTATCAGGGAAGACTTCTATTACCGGATAAACGTGTTTCCCATATATGTGCCTCCTCTTAAAGACCGAAAAGAGGATATAATCCAGCTCGCGGATTTTTTTCTGCTCAAATATTCAAAAGAAAACGAAAAAAATATCAACCGTATATCCACACCGGCTTTAGATGCGCTGATGAGCTACCACTGGCCGGGAAACGTCAGGGAACTGGAAAACTGCATAGAACGGGCTGTGGTTTTATGCGACGAACCGGCAATTCAGGCAAAACATCTGCCTCCGTCTTTACAAATGCCTGTTAAAGAAGGTATTATAAATAATTTCAATCGCGCGTCGATGACTGTCGCCGTAGCTAACTTTGAGCGCGAAATGATTATAGAAGCCCTGAAAACAAATAAAGGAAACCAGTCCAAAACAGCAAAAGAACTCGGTGTAACCGAACGGATTTTAGGATACAAAATAAAAAAATACGGCATAGATCCGGGAATTTATTCTTCATCGGTGCAAAAATACACAAGAATATGAATATTATCCCGATAAACTTAAATATAATTACTAAAAACCGCCAACTGAACTGAGGTTTGATAAATGGAAAAAATATTTGTGCTTGATACAAACGTTCTGCTCCATAATCCCGACGCGATCAACTCGTTTGGCGATAATAAAGTCATATTGCCCATAGAAGTATTAGAAGAACTCGATAAATTTAAAAAAGATCCCGACGAAAAAGGCAGAAATTCACGTATCGTAATCAGAAACCTCGACCGCGCACGCCAGAATGGGTCTTTGCAAAACGGCATTAAACTCGATAACGGAGGTACGCTCCAGATAATTATATCCGATTACGAGTCGCTCAACGGGTTCAGCCTTAAACTTACCGAAATAGATAACCGACTGCTCGCTACGGCATATATGCTGAGAAAAACCAATAAATGCCCTGTAATTTTTGTATCCAAAGACATCAACGCCCGCGTAAAAGCCGATTCTTTAGGAATAATATCGCAGGATTTCGAAAAACAAAAAGTCAATATCGACGAGTTGTATAAAGGGTGGCGGATCGTTGAGGCGGATACATACCCGCAAACGCTCGACGAAGGCGTAAAACTCGATACGCAAACCCCGTTGTGCCCGAACGAGTTCGTTATGCTTGGCGAAAAATCCCGGCCCGGCAAATATGTTATCACCCGGTTCGATAAACCTACGGGGAAACTGTATCCGCTGTTAAAAAGTTCAGAATCCACTTTCGGAATATCGCCTCGAAACAGCCAGCAGGAAATGGCAATAGAACTGCTTCTCGACCCGCGGGTTGAACTGATTTCACTTGTCGGTCAGGCGGGTACCGGAAAAACGCTTATGGCTCTGGCGGCGGGATTATACCTTGTGCTTGAGAAAAAAGTGTATGACCGCCTGCTTATCTCACGCCCGATCATGCCTTTAGGGCGCGATCTGGGGTTTCTGCCCGGTTCTAAAGAAGAAAAACTGGAAAACTGGATGGAACCGATATTCGATAACCTTGAATATATTCTTACGGTATACAGAAAACATTCCAGATCACAACTTATAACCGTAAAAGACCTGCTTTCAAGCGGAATTATCCAGCTTGAAGCTCTGACATATATGCGCGGAAGAAGCCTGCCGCGCCAGTTTATTATTATCGACGAGGCGCAAAACCTTACGCCTCACGAAATAAAAACCGTAGTTACCCGTACCGGCACAAACGCAAAAATGGTTATCACCGGCGACCCGTACCAGATAGACAACCCGTACCTCGATTCCGACAGCAACGGCCTGACTTACTGCGTCGACCGGATGAAAAACGAAAACCTGTTCGGGCATGTGCTTTTATCAAAAAGCGAACGCGGGCAACTGGCGTCTATCGCGGCAAAACTTCTCTGAACCGGCAAAAAAATAAAAATTTAGCGCTATTGGGATTAATATATTTTTTTTAGTATAATTGAAGGCAATGAGAAATTTTTCATAAAATGATATATCCGCCTGACGAATAATATAAGGAGCCTCTGAAAATTATCATATGGCGCTTGTGTCATTGCGAGCAAACGAGGTTTGCGCGGCAATCTAAGCTCGATTAACTTTGAGATTGCTTCGTCGCTATGCTCCTCGCAATGACAAATTTTAATTTTCCAGAGATTTCATAAATAATATGCGTCTGATTTTGGAAACGATAATACGACAATTAAAAAGAATTCGTTCTTTTTGAAAAAAGAGCCGAAAACTTTTCCGGATTAATATAATAACTTTTATGGCATAAACTTTTGTACGCTAAAAAATTATGAAAAGACTGCTGATAGCCGTAATACTGACTTTATCAGGTATGTTCGGGTCCTTCATATCGCCTTTTTACGGGTTGTGCATATACATATGGTTCGCCTATATGCGCGCTCAGGAATGGGCATGGGGAGCAGGCTGGTTTATGGCTATGCGCCCTTCGCTTACCCTCGCACTTTGCGTGATAGGCGGCGCAATTATTCACGGCGAAAAAATTTTCCGCAAAAACAGGATATCCATGCTTGTAATATTTTTATGGATAATAATGTTTATAAGTTTTCTTAACGCTTCAGACCATGATACCGCTCTATACTGGTTTGATTACATATCGAAAGTTATTATACTCGGATGCGTTATCGGCGGACAGGTAAACTCAAAGAAACGGCTTGTTACGGTTGTTATGATTTTAATCGTAACCATCGGGTACTACAGCGGAAAATGCGGACTGTTCGGGATACTCAACCCGTCGGAAAAAATACTGCAGGGTCCCGGCGGTATGCTCGGCGACAACAACGAGTTCGCCCTGACTTTCAATATGATGCTCCCGTTTTTTTATTTCGGCGGCGAACTTATTACCGACCAGCGCCATAAAAAATACAAGGTAGCTCTGCGTATCTTGTTTTATCTTAGCATACTGGGCGTGATTTTCACTTATTCGCGAGGCGGGTTTTTAGGGCTTATAGCCGTTATACTTATGATAAATTACCGGTCGGAAAAAAAGTTTACCTCGGTTATAGTAACCGTAATGTTTGCCGCGATGATAGTTTTGTTTTTTACCCCCGAAGCATACAAAGACAGGGTATCCACAATCAACGATTCGGAAGAAGAAAGAGACAACTCCGTTAAAGGAAGGATACATTTCTGGAAAGTGGCTATAAGTATCGCTAACGATAACCCATTGTTCGGCGTAGGACCGCAATGCTATTCGGATGTGTATAACCGCTACGATACATCCGGCGGTTATTTCGGTACTAATAGGGCGGTTCATAACTCGTTTTTCCAGATGCTTGCCGATAACGGGTATATCGCCTTTGGACTGTATGTATCTTTAATAATCATTTCCATAAGAACCTGCCAGCGGTTGCGAAAATATGCCAAACCGCGGGAAGACTTGAGCTGGATTGTCAATTGCGCCAACATATTTGAAATATCACTGATCGGGTTTTGTGTTAGCGGGTTCTTTTTGTCTTTGGCTTACGGCGACCTTGTGTACCATCTGTTTTTTATCATAAGCAGTTTTAATGAACTGGCTTATTCGTATTTAACTGCTACCGGTAAGCAAACCCCAGAACAGGCTCCGGTTAAAACCGTGCCTGCCATCGGGTAAACCCGGATCAATCGGCACAATCTAAAATAAGGTAATAAATTTAGATAACGGAATCCGCAAAAAAAAGAGGCAATCTGATGAATCAAAGAACAACAATATACCGACTGCTAAAATCCGGAGAAACCGGCAAACCCGTTTATTTGTGCGGATGGGTAAGAACCAAACGGGATTCAAAAGGAGGATTCTCGTTTATTGAACTTAATGACGGCTCGTGTCTGGCAAACATTCAGGTAATCGCGGAATCTGTTCTGCCGAATTACGAATCGGAAATATCAAAACTGACTACCGGCTCGAGTATTGAAGTAACAGGCATATTAGCCGAATCGCCCGCCAGCGGCCAGGCGGTTGAGGTTAAAGCCGAATCGATACGCGTACTGTCTATCGCCGATCCTGAAAGGTACCCGTTGCAGAAAAAACGCCATTCTTTTGAGTTTCTGCGCCAGATTGCACACCTTCGACCGCGAACAAACACTTTCGGCGCAGTAGCAAGGGTTCGGGCGGCTTTGAGTTTCGCGATTCATAAATATTTCAACGATAACGGATTTTATTATATTCATACTCCCATAATTACCGCCAGCGACTGCGAGGGCGCTGGAGAAATGTTTAAAGTTACCACTTTTGATATCGCCAACCCGCCTAAATCCGATGGGAAAGTAGATTTTGCCCAAGACTTTTTCGGCAGGCAGACCAATTTAACCGTAAGCGGACAGCTTGAGGCGGAAATCTATGCGCTGGCGCTCGGTAAAGTCTATACTTTCGGTCCGACGTTCAGGGCGGAGAACTCCAACACGTCTCGCCATCTTGCCGAATTCTGGATGGTAGAACCGGAAATGGCGTTTTGCGATTTACAGCAAGATGCCGGCGTCGCCGAAGATTTTTTAAAATATATTATTAAATATGTTATGGACAATTGCCCGCAGGAGATGGATTTTTTCAATAAGTACATAGACAACAATATTCTCGCCACGCTTGGCAATATAATCGAATCGGATTTTGTAAGACTCGCTTATACGCAGGCGGTGGATATTCTCTGCAAATCCGGCCAGCCGTTCGAGTATCCTGTGCAATGGGGTACCAACCTGCAGGCGGAACATGAACGCTACCTTGCCGAACAATATTTCAAAAAACCGGTTATACTGACCGATTTTCCCATATCTATAAAACCGTTTTACATGAGAGTAAACGACGATCAGAAAACCGTTGCCGCCATGGATATTCTGTTTCCGCGAATCGGAGAAATTATCGGAGGAAGCCAGCGCGAAGAACGATACGATGTGCTCAAAAGCAGAATCGCCCAAACCGGACTTAAAATGGACGATTACTGGTGGTATCTTGAACTGCGCGAGTTTGGTTCAGCCGTACATTCGGGGTTTGGGCTCGGATTTGATAGGCTGGTTCAGTTTATTACCGCTATGGGAAATATACGCGATGTCATACCGTTCCCGCGTACACCCAAAAATGCGGAGTTCTAAAAGTGCGGTATTGTGATATTATATAAAAACTGGTATCATTGGCATAAATGAAATAATATCGTTGCAATGTTATGCATTGCAAAAAAAAAAATTTTGATTCTTTTTTCAAAAAGGGGATTGCTGAAAAAGCCTTAAATTAGAATGTCATCACGAGGAGTTTTGCGAAAGCAAAACGGCGTGGTGATCTCAAACCCATCAGAACAGAGATTGCCACAGCTCATTAGAAGCTTCGCAACGACAATAAAAATACTGTTTCAGCGTTCTCAAAGGGATGAATTTTTTTGGTTTTATCTTAAAATTAAAAAAAAGCATATAGTTATAAAAATTAATTTATGGAGCGATTTATGAAAAAATTATCTTTTTTTGCGCCTGTTACGCTACTGTTTGTATCACTGATTTACGCCCAGTCGAAAAGTGCACCGCTTATAATTACCTCAACTACAGATATCGAGGCTATAACTAAGGCAATTTTGGGCGATAAAGGCGAAGTAGTTTCCGTAATGACCGGAGGCGACGACCCTAACTTTATCGTTCCGTACCGCGTGGCGGTATTCAGATCCAAAGAAGCAGATTTCTTTTTTAAAAACGGAATCGCGCTTGAAGATAAATGGGAAGCTCAATTCCATAACGAAGCCGGCAACCCTGAAATCAGTATAGGCTCTATCGGAAATATCGTGGTTACTTCGGGAATCAATGTTACCCCCACAAAATCCGACGACGGCAAAACTCAGCCTATAATTCATCCTAAAGGCAACCCTTACGTCTGGCTCGACCCGAAAAACGGCAAAATTATTGCTTCGAATATATGCGATTTTCTAAGCGTAACATACCCGAAATGGGAAAAGAATTACCGCAAAAACCTGAATCAATTCAATAAAACCATTGATGAGAAACTCCCGAAATGGCAGGCGATAATGCAACCGTTAAAAGGAATGAAAATCGTTGCTTACCAGCATACGTTCGATTATTTTACCGCTAAATATGGGCTGGAAATAGCCGAGTATCTGGAACCCGCACCCGGAATACCGCCTACAGAAGCGCGAGTGGAATATTTCAAGAAATTTATCAAGCAAAACAATATAAAACTGATGATACTTGCCGACTATAACAGCCGCAGGATTCCTAACGAAATAGCTCAGGAAACCGGAGTCGAACTGCTGGTTCTTCCCGCCTCTGTGGGCGGCGATTTAATAGACACATATCCTAAACTATTTGATAATCTTGTTAAACAGTTCGGCGATTATTACAAAAGATCCAATCCGGTTGCGCCCGAAACTAAAACCGGTTCGCACTGATTTTTATGAACAACGGTTTTATTCCCGTATCCCGCGAAGAAGCTACTGCGCGCGGATGGGACGAATTCGATATAATTATTGTTTCCGGCGACGCTTACATAGACCACCCGTCGTTTGGTCCGGCGGTAATAGCCAGATGGCTTGAGAAACACGGGTTTCGCATAGGAATTATACCGCAACCACGCTGGAATTCACCGGACGATTTCAAAAAACTCGGTAAACCGCGCTTGTTTTTTGCCGTAACTGCGGGAAATATGGATTCCCTTGTATGCAACCGCACAAGTTTAAATAAACCTCGAAAATCCGATACCTATTCGCCCGGCGCGAAACCGGCGCTCAGGCCAGATAGAGCGGTTATTGTATATTGCAACAGAATCAGGCAAGCGTACAAAGACGCTAAAATAGTTATCGGCGGGATAGAATCGAGCTTGCGAAGGTTAGCGCATTACGACTACTGGTCCGATTCCGTGCGCAGGTCAGTAATATTCGATTCGCGTGCTGATATTCTTGTATACGGTATGGGAGAAAGGCCGGTTTTGGAAATCGCAAAACGGATTTCTGCAGCAAATAACGATCTGTCAGGGATAGACAGCACCGCCGTAATCTCTGCGCAATGCCCGGATAATGCCGAAGAACTGCCGTCTTATGAAGACGTGTCTGCGGATAAACAAATATACGCAAAAGCGCATAACCAGTTTGTCAACTATTTTCTCAAACGCCCCGGCCATCCTATAGTACAGCTCCATCACAACCGCTGGCTCGTTCATTATCCGCCGGGAGCGCCGATGACGGAAAAAGAGATGGATGATGTCTATGACCTGCCGTATCTGCGCAGATGGCATCCGATCTATGACAGTGCAGGAGGAGTACCGGCTCTTGAGACTGTACGGTTTTCTGTTACCAGCCACAGGGGATGTTTCGGCGGATGTTCGTTCTGCGCTCTTTTTTTTCATCAGGGGCACATTATTCAAACGCGAAGCAAAGAATCTATTATTAACGAAGTCAAAATGTTAACCCGCGACAAACTTTTTCGCGGATATATTTCAGATATAGGAGGCCCTACAGCGAATATGTACGCTTTAGGATGTTCTCATCACGCCCGCGCAACACACTGCTTAAAACGGGATTGTCTTGGCGCGCAACCGTGCCCGGCATTAAACCGCGATCATGCAAAGTATCTTGACATTCTTCATTCCGCATCCAAAGTGCCGGGCGTAAAAAAAATATTCATATCAACAGGAATCAGGTACGACCTGTTTCCCGATAATGAAGCGGAAAAAATTCTGCGCACAATATGCAAAAACCATTTAAGCGGGCAGATGAAAGTCGCGCCGGAACATATCAGCGCAAACGTCCTTAAATATATGAAAAAACCGTCCAAAGAGAAGTACCTCTGGTTCTTAAACCTGTTTGAAAAAACCAACAAACAGCTCGGCCTAAAACAGTTTGCCGTACCATATTTCATAACCGCTCACCCGGGTTGTACCGACTCCGATATGAAAGAACTTGCGGATTTTCTGCGCAAATTGCGGTTTGTGCCCGATCAGATTCAGGATTTTCTACCCACACCTATGACAACGTCAACCTGCATGTATTATACCGGCATAGACCCAAGTACCGGCCAACAGGTATACTGCGCCCGCAGTTACAAAGATAAACTGCGCCAGCGCGAAATTATACACGGGCATAGGGATAAACCGCCCGCTCATAAGAAACGCAACCCCTAAAAATGTAAAAGATAAAAAGACTGAAAGCGCTGAAAAAGTCTTTTTTTATTGTCATTGCAAAGCTCTTAAGGGCCTGTGGCAATCTTAAGCTCTGATGATTTTGAGATCACCACGTCGTTTTGCTTATGCAAAACTCCTCGTGATGACATTTTAATTTAAACCTTTTTCAGCGCTCTCAGATTCCGTTCTTTTTGAAAAAAGAACCGACAAACTTTTTTGCAAAGCTTACTTTGCAGGTTAAGAATGTAAATGCGAAATTATATCAGACTGACAGTTCCTTCAGCAAAACCGCCCTTGCAGGAACTGCTTCTGAACCTGTTACCTTCAATCCCATACACAATAATACATATTTGCCCGGCTCTACACCATCAAGCCGGATATTCTCAAGCAATAGTATATCTCTGCCTAAAAGGAATTTATGTACCGGATAACTCCTATCGCCGGATTTATCAGGCGTGAGGTAGTCAATACCTGCGAGTTTTACCTTTGAATCCGCCATGAACCTGCATAAATCAAGAGTAAAATAAGGGTTATTTTCCATAATCCTACGTCTGCTTGATAAATTATCCGAACATAATGTCTTGAATAATACCGCGCAACCCGGTTCTATCTCGGTCTGATTCAATTGGTTTGCGCAGATAGGCAGTACGGTTGCCTGCACCACATATGCGGGCATAATGAAGTAGCCGGCGCTGTAATCGCTTGCGGTTTTCGCGCCTTTAATAAAGTGAGAAGGAAAATCAATGTGGGTAGCGCAATGAGAACTCATGCTCAAAGCGGATAACTCAAACCCGCTGTCTGGCGAACCGGCAATAATATCTCTTTTAAATTCCGGGTCCCCCGGATAATCGGTATGTTCACTGCCAAGAGAAACGCTTATATCAAAAAGCCGGTATTTTTTATTAAAAATGCAAACCGTATTCGTATTCGGCATCTTACATAGTCTCCATTTTAAACATGGTTTTGCTCTATTTTATCAGTTTACGGCAAAAAGATGTAATAAAATCCGCATTTTTGATTGTATGAACAAGCCGTAATGCGAACAATTACGGAAAAGTTTTCTTTAAATAACGAAATGGTTTTAGCACATTTTGAGATTGCTGAAAAAGGTTTAAATTAGAATGTCATCACGAGAAGTTTTGCGAAAGCAAGACGACGTGGTGATCTCAAGACCATCAGAGTGGAGATTGCCATTGCCACAGCTCCTTCGGAGCTTTGCAATGAGAATAAAAAATACTTTTTCAGCGATCTCATTTTTTATTATCCAAACAACGCAATCAGGCTATGATTTAGATCGAGCCTGATATCCGTGAAGGATCAGCAGAGATTATCTGAAAATTTAGCTGATATAAAAGTTGTATTTTTTATCCGAAAAAAATTCACTGCTAATGTTGGTTTTTTATATACAATCGATATAAAATATTTTATAGATTGAGATTGCTGAAAAAGGTTTAAATTAGAATGTCATCACGAGGAGTTTTGCGAAAACAAAACGACGTGGTGATCTCAAGACCATCAGAGTGGAGATTGCCATTGCCACAGCTCCTTCGGAGCTTCGTAATGAGAATAAAAAATACTTTTTCAGCGGTTTCAGATTCCGTTCTTTTTGAAAAAAGAACCAAAAACTTTTCCGCAATGCATTGCATTGCGGTTTAATTATGATTTCAGGAGACACGTTGAGATAAAACTTTTAAATATTTCGGAGGGTCGATGACAAAAAAATTAATTCAATGGTGTATGGTTGTTTGTTTATCATTATCAACTTGTCTGTCTTATGCGAAACCTAAAAAAGACGGGTATTATGTAATTATGTTTATTATCGACGGTTTGTCGCCGAAACTTTTTGAGGAAATGATCCACGACGGCGAACTACCCAACATAAAAGAACATATCTATGATAAAGGATTGATCGGAAAAAACTTTATTACGGTGTTTCCGTCAATCACACTAACCGCCGTATCGTCCATAATGACCGGAGTATACCCGGCAAAACACAAGATACCCGCGTTCCAATGGTTTGACCGGTCGAATTTTGCCAGCCGAAGCTATATCGGCATAAAGGTGATCAATTTTGAGGACGATTTGCGCAAAAACGCCAAACCGATCTTCGATTACCTGCCCGACGGTGAATGCGCTTCTTACGGGCTGATAATCGGTTCCAAAGGAGGTATAAACAGAGGGCTGGTATCAAGTTATCTCAATCCGCTGGATAAATTCGATATCAATTTAGACCTGTTTTATACGGATATACTCACTACGCTCGGATTGAAAAACGGTGTGCCACGTTATACGGTGTTTTACGATTGGGCCGCGATTTTACGAAGTTACGAACACGGTTTTGACAGCCCTCAGGCGAAAAAAACTATAAGATACAGCGATAAACGGCTGGGAAAACTGATCAAAGAATATAAACGGCGCGGTATTTTAGACAAAACATATCTGATAGTTATGTCCGATCACGGACTGCTTCCATCCACACAAAACTTTTATGCCGACGATATGCTTAGGGATAAAGGGTTTTCTAAACGGCGCATCTCATATAATCTGGGCGATCCGTATGTGCCTTTCAGTTTTAACCCGAAAGAAACGTATCCTCTGATACCTTTCAGCATAGAACGGGTCGACTCGCTGTTCGGAATCCCGATTTATTTTTCCGGCTACCATATTATTTTCAGCAGTAATTCGGGCGGAGTGGCTTTAATGTATCTGGCCAAAAACGGTGGTTACGGCGAAGACGGCAAATGGAGCAGGGATAACTGGAAAGCAGAAGTATTGTACAAAGATTTGTCCCATTACTATATAGGCCCTGAAAAAGGGTATTTCGATCTGGAAAACTTTTTTAAACAGATCGAAGGAATAGATTTTTTTATTGCCAGAGATAATGTTTATATTGCCGGTGAAGAGTTCCGTGTGCGGGTAGTATCAAAAAACGGAATGTCTATGATAACAAGCAAAGGCGCAAATGCCAAATCAAAAGTATATAAATACGAGGTTTTGTCCGGCGAAGACCCGTTGAGCTACAAATACCACAGCGAAACCAGAAAATTAATGGATGGTAACTTTCATTCCGGCGACGACTGGTTTTCCGCATCGTGCAACTACGAGTACCCCGATGCTTGTGTCCAGTTATCACAGATTTTAGAGACGCCTATTTCGGGTTCTGTAATCATCTCTTTAAAAGGGACATGGGCGGTAAATTCCAGCGTAAACGTCAAACACGGTGCGGCGCTTGGCGATGAAATGCGCTCCACATTCTGTATATCCGGCCCGGGAATATCAAAAGGAACAATAGACCATTCACGGACAGTCGATGTCGCGCCGTCTGTGCTGTATCTGCTGGAGAAAGATTTTAATCCCGCCGATTTTGACGGAAAAGTAATGCCGGAACTTAAAGACGCAACAATCAAGCGGGGCAAATAACGTCATAACCGGATTTTTACGGGAGTTCAGGCAAGCATAAAAACCTTAAATTTCTATGTCATCACGAGAAGTTTTGCGAAAGCAAAACAACGTGGTGATCTCAACATCATCAGCGCTGAGATTGCTACAGCTTCTTCTTTGCTTCGCAATGACAATAAAAAATACTTTTTCAGCGATCCTAAATTATATCTCGCCGGAATTCAAAGCAGTCCGAAAAATTTTTTAGTTCTTTTTTTAAAAAGAACAAAGTATTTTTTTATCTGTTTCATTTTAAATTCTAAAACGAAATTACATGATAAGATCTTCTTCTATCAGATCCGCTCAATATTACAATTTTTGAAAATAATATATAATATTGAACGTCAAATTTTATCATAAAGCATAAATTAGATACTATAAAAATATCTTTTTAAAAAATATTGTATCTAATTTGGCATATCTTTTAATATTTTGCTGTCAGGGGATTGCAGTTCTAACCGATACCTGCTCGTAAAATTAACTTATCCATGAAATTCAGTATAGCGGTTTTCAAAGGTTTTTCTATGCAATTTGCGAAATTGCTTTATTGTAAGTCATTAATTGCCAAAATGTCATAAATTGTATAGAAAAATATTTTTAAAAAAACTAAATCTCTATGCTGAAACAAACGATAAATTATATGCGAGAAGTGTATCATAATTGAAAAACAGTATTACAAAAAGGAGACATCAAATGAAACACCTGGTAGTAGCATTATTGGTAGCAACAGGACTTTTTATTTCTCAAAATTCCCTTATGGGACAGGAAAAAGCTCCTCAGAAAGTGATAGACCTTGCTAACGGCGAATTGTCCGCGCTCGGAATGGATCCTATAATAGTCGCGGCGGTAAAAGAACAGAATGCCAAAGGATTGACTCTCGATGAAATAAAGAAAAAAGACGAAGAATGGATGGCGACAGCCGGTGTGGCGGATTATATGAAAGCGCTTATGGAATCCGAATGTGGCAAACACCTTTCTGAAATTCAGAAATCACAGCCGTATTATGCGGAGATATTTGTAACGGACAATCAGGGCGCCAACGTTGCCATGACCGATAAAACATCCGATTACTGGCAGGGCGATGAAGACAAATTCACAAAAGCGTTCAACAACGGACAGGGAGCAATATATGTAAGCGACGTTAAGTTTGATGACAGCACACAGAATTATATTGCTCAGGTTTCCGTTCCGGTAAAAGACGGCGATAAAGCCATAGGAACTATAACCATCGGCATAAACATTGATGAATTGAAGTGAAAATGTTGAGTCGAGCAAAGCCTTGTAGAGGAGTCTAATAATATGAACTGGTTAAAAAACTTGAAAATCGGCCTTAAACTGCTTCTAGTGTTTTGCGCAATGATTTTCTTCATGGTATGTATAGGTATTGCGAGTTACCTCAATGTGCGCAAAATCCAGAACAATCTTGAGGAAATTGTTACCGTCCGGCTACCGAGCATAAATTATCTCGTGCAGGCTGACAGAGACCTTCAACAGCTTCTTGTAGCGGAACGGACTATGATTTTTGAGAATGTCGGTTCGGATAGCTACAAAAAACTCGTTACGGAATACGAGACGAACATGACCCAGTGTCACGAACGCATGGAAGCTTACAAGGCTATAGCTCAGACTCCGAAAGAAAAAGAACTTATCGCCAAATACGAGGCGATTCACGAAGAATGGGAAAAAGTATCCCGCGAAGTCGTAACCCAGAGAACTTCAGATACGAGAGACGGCAGGCGGACTGCTATCGACCTTACTCTAACTACTGCCAAAACTAAATTCGAGGTAATGCGCGATGTACTTAACGAACTGCAGGATATAAACCTTGCTCTTGCCGACGAAAACAACAAGCAGGGCGCAGTGATCTATAAACAAACGCTTCTGAGCATTTTCGCCGTAATAGTTGTGAGCGTAGTTATCGGGCTGGTTCTGATGATTAGCATAAACAAAGGAATAGTAAGTTCACTGAGGCTTGTAATCAATCAGCTGAAAGAATTCTCCAGCGGCCAGGGCGACCTTACAAAACAGATAAACTACACATCCAAAGACGAAATCGGCGAACTGGCTTCAGGATTTAACCAATTTGTCAGCAAATGGCGTGAAATCATATCTCGCATTATCGACATATCCAACTCTATGGCGGATTATTCGCGCGAAGTGAGCAAATCGTCGATGGAAATAATGAAAAATTCCGAGAATTTGTCTTATAACGTAACCAGCGTTACGGAATCGATGGCGTCTATGAACGAAGGAGTCAAGTTTGTACTCGATACCATCGACCAGCAGATGGCGTCCGTTACCCAGACATCGGCTTCCGTAGAGGAGATGAGCAGAAACATTCAGAACGTGTTCAAGAATGTAGAGAACCAGACTGCGGTAGTAAACCAGTCCACTGCGGCGGTAGAAGAACTGGTTGCCTCATTTAAACTCGTATCCGAGAGCGCGGAAAAAGTCAATGAAATTGCCAACGAGGTCAATAACAAGGCTAAGGAAGGCAATATTGCCGTAAAAGAGACTGTGGAAGGTATCCGCGAGATTGCCGATAATTCGCGCCAGATAAACAATATCATAGGCGTAATTACCGGAATCGCGTCGCAGACTAACCTTCTGGCGTTAAACGCCGCTATCGAAGCGGCCCGCGCGGGCGAAGCCGGAAAAGGGTTTGCCGTAGTTGCCGATGAAGTGCGCAATTTAGCCGACCAGTCCGCTCAGGCGGCCCGGGAAATTACCGAACTTATCACCAAAGCCAATACCAAAGCCGAAAGAGGCGTGGTGCTTGTTGACGGAGTGGATAAAGTTATCGAGGAAATTACCAAATCAGCCGCATTGGTACGCCAGATATCCGAAGAAGTAAACAACGCTAACAGGGAACAGACAAAAGGCGTTCAGGAAATCGCCAACGCTATGGAAGAACTCAACGGAATAACCAAAGGCGTATTTTCCGCTATGGAAGAACAGGCTAAAGGCGCCAACGAAATTTCCAGCGCGATGCATAGCCTGTCGCGGATTTCCAGCGAAACATCGGATAAAATGAATGAACAGGTTGCGGCGTCGGAGCAGATTAGCAAAGCGGTTACGCAAGTCGGCGAAATCAGCGTTGAGAATGAATCGAGTGTCAAAAACAGCAACGTCCGCCTTGAGGAACTGATCGGCAAATCGGCTGAACTGGCAGGGCTTTTGAGTGGTTTGAAAGTCCGGTGAAAGGGTTACGCTAAAGACAAAAATTGATATTCTTAACATAACACAAAGAGCGGGAAATGCTAAAAATCCCGCTCTTTTTTATGTCTTTATGAAAACCGCACGGATATTGTTATATTGGGATTGCTGAAAAAGTCTTTTTTTGTTGTCATTGCGAAGTTCCGAAGGAGCTGTGGCAATCTCAGCTCTGCTGATTTTGAGATCAGCACGCCGTTTTGTTTTCGCAAAACTTCTCGTGATGACATAGAAATTTAAGGTTTTTCAGCAATCCCATATTTATGTATATTAAAACGCAATTCGAAGCATTGCGAAAAAGTTTTTGGTTCTTTTTTCAAAAAGAACGAAATCTTTTTATCTTTTATACTTTCAATTCCGAACTGCCCGGCCGTTTTTTATCATTAAAAAAAATATCTGCGAAAAAAACAGAAAAATAGGTTATAATCCGCGTATATTTTTATGATAGTTTAAGATTGCTGAAAAAGTCTTTTTTGTTGTCATTGCGAAGCAAAGAAGGAGCTGTGGCAATCTCAGCACTGCTGATTTTGAGATCAGCACGCCGTTTTGTTTTCACAAAACTTCTTGTGATTAAATAAGGTTTTTCAGAAATCTCAGTTTATCAATTTCGGTTTATACTTAAACGCAAACAGGGGGTATTTAAGTACTGTTATGGATAAATCATACCGTTGGGCATCCGATATTGTGAGCAAACTTAAAGAATCGGGGTTTAAAGCGTATTTCGCCGGCGGATGCGTGCGCGATATGGTTATGAAAAGGGTTCCTGTCGATTATGATGTAGCTACCGATGCGTCTTTAGAAACCATAAAAGGGCTTTTTTCTAAAACCGTTGAAGTAGGCGCGGGTTTCGGGGTTGTTCTTGTAATAAACAAAGGCGAAAAATGCCAGGTCAGCACGTTTCGCGCTACCTCCGGCGATCCCAGAGACGATGCGGCGCTTCGCGATTTTACCATAAACGGATTGTTCTACGATCCGCATGAAGATAGGATTTTTGACTGGGTCGGCGCGATTGAGGATATAAAATCACGTATGGTCCGTGCAATCGGTTCGCCCCGCGACAGGTTCAATGACGATTATTTACGCATGATCAGGGCAATCCGGATCGCTTCCGATCTCGGGTTTCAGATTGAGGAAAAAACGTTCGGCGCTATAAAACAGATGGCGCACCTTATCAGGTATTCGAGCAGGGAACGAATAAGAGACGAACTGATCAAAATTCTATCCGCAAACCCCGCGCGCGGGTTCGATCTTCTGTGCGAATCGGGGTTACTTTATGCGGTTATACCGGAACTAAACCCTGCGTCTGCGGATAATACGGCTAAATTAGGCAGGATAAAAGTTATGCTCTCAAATATGGATAAACCCGATTACCTGATAAGTTTGGCGTCAATATTTTGCGAAATATGGGATTATTCTTATCTAAAAACACATGACTGCGCATTTTGCGAACCGGTACAACTGGTCGATTCGTTAAAAAAATACAAATTAAGTAATTGCGAAATAAAGACAATAAGAAATATCCTGAATAACCATATAAAATTTATCCATGCGCCGGAACTTTCTTCAGGGCGCGTAAAAAAACTTATGCAGAGCGAATCGTTTGATTTGGAACTTGAATTTCATAAGTTAAGACTCCTCTCTTTAGATTGGCCTTTAGGCAGTTATAACTGTCTTAAAAACCTGCGCGAAAAGTTTGACAGAACGGATATTCATCCCGTGCCTCTTCTAAACGGAGACGATCTTATACGCATAGGGTATTGTCCCGGCAGGTTAGTTGGTGAAATATTGAGCGAACTTGAGTTTGCCCAACTTGAAGGCAGGATTGCATCAAAACAGGATGCCGTAAACTGGGCGATTTCCCGATTCAAAAAATAATTAATACCGGTTTGAGTATCGGGATATAATATAAACTGCAAACCGAAAAAAGAACCGAAAACTTTTTCGCAATGACAATAAAAAATACTTTTTATTGTCATTGCGAAGCTCCGAAGGAGCTGTGGCAATCTCAGCTCTGATGGTTTTGAGATCACCACGTCGTTTTGCTTTCGCAAAACTTCTCGTGATGACATTCTAAATTTAAGGTTTTTCAGCAATCCCAATTTTTTGGTTTTTTGGTTGACCTGAAAGTCTGTTATTAATATGATCTATTCATGGATTATGTAATTTTAAATTAATCAAACAGAGGAGATTACGTTCATGTTGGGATTAGGCGATTCATGGGTTTTCTGCGCTTATCTTTTTTCCATTGCAAGCGCCGTATTGTGCGTATTATACAGCCTGCTAAACTGGAATAAAGACGATTCTCCCGTATCTGCCAAAGATTACAGCTGGATACACAAGAAGTAATCTTATAAATAACCTGAACTGTAAAATTATAAATTCCGATGGAGCGATTATGAATATTGCGGTTGCCGTTATTGTATCTATATGTTATCTTGCCGTAACAGTTTATCTCGGATGGCTCGGGTTTAAAAAAACCAAATCCGCCGCCGATTACCTTGTGGCAGGCAGAAAAATGCATCCGTACCTTATGGCCCTGGCATACGGCTCGACGTTTATCAGTTCATCGGCAATTGTCGGGTTCGGAGGCGTGGCGGCGTTTATGGGTATGGGGTTGCTGTGGCTGAATTTCCTCAATATTTTTCTCGGTATTTTTATAGCGTTCATTTTTTTCGGCAAACGTACCCGCGCTTTAGGGCATTATCTTGACGCCCACACGTACCCTGAACTGCTGGGTAAACGGTTTGAATCGAAAACTATCCAATGCATATCCGGCGGTATAATTTTTCTCGGAATGCCTCTTTACGCCGCGGCGGTAATGATCGGTGTGGCAAGGTTTTTGGAAGGGACTCTGGCAATAAATTACGAATGGGCGCTTCTGGTTTTTGCGCTGATTGTGGCATTCTACGTGTTTTTCGGCGGGTCTAAAGGAATAATGTATACCGATGCGTTTCAGGGTACAATAATGTTTATCGCCATGTGTATTTTGGTTTTTATCACATACCGCGCATTGGGAGGAATAGTTACAGCTCACAAATCGCTTACCGCTCTTGCGGATAAAGTGCCTGCGGCAATTGCCGCCACAGGCCATCAGGGCTGGACGTCTATGCCGGCTTTCAATTCGCCGATGTGGTGGACTATGGTCAGCACAATTCTGTTAGGCGTGGGTATCGGCGTTTTGGCGCAACCTCAGCTTGCCGTCAGATATATGACTGTGGCAAGCAATAAAGAAATAAACCGCGCAATCGGTGTGGGCGGGCTGTTTGTGTTTATGCTTATCGGCGTAACTTATATCGTCGGGTCGCTGAGTAACCTTTTTTTCTTCAATACTTCCGGCAAAATAGCTATCGATATGGTAAGAGACGCTACAGGCAAATTCAATATCGATAAAATCATACCGCTTTACATAAATACCGCTATGCCGGGCTGGTTCTCTTATGTTTTTCTGCTTACGCTTCTTTCTGCGGCAATGTCGACTCTGTCGGGTCTGTTTCATGTTATCGGGTCTTCGTTCGGCAGGGATATGTACCAGCAGGTAATCTCAGGCTCAAAACTCGACAAACATACCATCGGAATAACAAGAATCGGTATAATCATAGCTTTTATATTTACGCTTATTCTCGCGTACAAACTGCCGGGCAGTATTATCGCCATAGTTACTTCGCTGTTTTACGGGTTATGCGCAGTATGTTTCCTGCCGGTTTATTTCGGAGCACTGTTTTCCAGAAAAATGACTAAACAACACGCGCTCTGCGCAATGATATCCGGTTTTGCGGTATGGGCGTTCTGGCTGTTGTTTATTCATGCTAAAAACTCTGCCGCGCTCGGGTTGTGCCAGAAACTGTTTCAAAAACCGTCGCTTGCCGATGGTAGCATAGTCGCTTTTGTCGATCCGATAGTGGTCGGCCTACCGGTTTCTTCTTTAGTAGCTCTGGCTTGTGTTAAATTTTTCGCGAAGAAAAAAGATTAAACCGGGTTTCAAAACGTTCTGAATAAATTTTTACGCTATATTGCGCCCGCTATTGTTTTATCTTTTGATAAAATGTATTATAATTATCTCTTTTTGTATGCTTATACAGAATAGGCTTTCGTTTTGGAATTGAATTTGCGTAAAATTAAAAAAAAATCGGTTCTTTTTGAAAATAGAACCGAAAACTTTTTCGCAAAGCTTAGAATCGCTGAAAAATCTTTTTTCGTGTCATTGCGAAGCTCCGAAGCCGCTGTGGCAATCTCAACTCTGATGATTTTGAAATCACCACGCCGTTTTGCTTTCGCAAAACTTATCGCTATGACATAGAAAATTAAGTCTTTTTCAGCAATCCCAGCTTTGCATTGCGGCTAAATAATCAATAATTACAAAACTTGACTTGGTTTAACAAAATTATACTGGCGCGATGAAAAGGAAAATCACAATCTTTCTTATCACAGTTATTCTGTTAGCTGTTCTTTTTACGGTCGGATACTTTTACATCCAGCACCTTATACGGATATTTACGTTTACCAACCAGGACTGGCTGGAATACAGAATAACCAAACTCGAAAGAAAGGCGTTATACCCGTCCAGAAAAGATATACCCGTTTTTCTGGAAGGGCTTTACAGCAAAAACGATAAAATACGGTATATTTCTCTTACAGGGTTATCCAGATTCGATCAGAACGGAAAAATAAAAGATGAAATTCACGATAAACTGATTGAATATATGGAAGACGACAAAGAATCCGACAGGCTGTTTTTATCAAGAATTGCTTACGTCTGCGCGAAAAAGTTTGCCGGAGAAAAAACCAAAGACTCTTTCAAAAAAATGATTTACAGTATGCCGGACACTTCCTATAAATATCTGCTGGGCTGTTTTTACCTGTATATACTGACCCGCCAGAAAGATTTTTTCCAAGAAATAGAAAGGCTTGTCAGCGAATCGCCTGCGAATATGAAAAAAAAGTATCTTTGCTGGATAACCGAATTCGCAAATACCGAATTTATTCCAGTGATAAAAAAATATTATCTTACCGGTTTTGAACCTGAAGATGCAAAAAAACAGGCGGAAGAATCCATCGAATACATCAGTAAAAACCACCATAAACTCTGGCAGGCATTCGATAAGGCCAAATAACTTCTTTTTTAGCGAACCTCAATTTGAGGCGCAGTTGTAGTCTATATGTATTTTAGAAGGCAAAGAACACACATTTGCCGGATGCCCTTTCTTTTTACCTTCGTTTTTATCCAAACTACCCCCAACCAAAAGGAGAATTTATGAAACTTCAGGCTCTGGGAACTCGTGTTCTCGTGAAAATGGATTCACGCGAACAGCATTACGGCTCGATTTTTATACCCGAAGCGTACTTGCGGCGCGAAATTATCGGCACAGTGGAAAGTGTGGGATTATTTACGGAATTCGTCAATACCGGCGATAGGGTGCTTATAAAACAAAACGCCGGAGTTGAAGTAATCGTTGACGGAAACGAATACACTCTCGTGGACGAAGACGATATCCTGTGCTCCATAACGGATTCCGATACGGAATTTGATGAATCATCAGAAGATACTGAATAAGAATTTAGGGAACCCCAAAAACTATAGTACAAAATCTAACCTGAAATCCTTTTATTGTTCTAAGGAGACAAACCAGAATGCAAAACGATACGCCTGCCGTAAAACAAGATCAGCAAGCCCATTTATCACCGGCAGAAAATGGGCAAAATCCGGTTTTCGGGCTTCCGCCTGAAGAAAATGATGGGTCGCAGGAAACCGGTTCCTGCCCTGAACAGGAAACCTTGCGCCAAGAAGATAACCAGTTGCGCGATAAAAAAAATATCCCGTATTCGAGGTTCAGGGAAGTAATCGACGAAAGAAACAGGCTTAGGGAAAAACTCGATAGTTACGAGAACCGGCCTGAATTCGGGCACGATAAGCTAACCGGTGCGCCGGAACCGTTATCCGACGAGGAAATGAATCAGCTTTGGGAACAGAATCCGTCCTGCGCGGCAAAAGTTATGTTCGCACAGACGATATCCGAGTTTTTTGAGAACAACCGCAGAAAAAACGAATCCGTATCCACAGCATTGCGAAAGTACCCCGAACTTTTAGATAGCGATCATGAAATATCGCTTACAGCCAGAGATATAATTCAGCATGAAATGCCGCATTTGCGCTCTAATCCCGACGGAATAAGGATAGCCGCAGAGATGGCCGCCGCCAGATATTACAAAAGCCAGTACGAAAAGATGCTTAAATCCCAGTCAAACTATATGAAAAACCTTCATGCAAACCGGATTGCGGGCACAAAAGGAGCGTTTCTTGAAAATCCGGCGCCTCCAATGGCGAGAAGCTATCATGACTGTTTATCCGCTGAAGAACAGCGTGTAGCCGGACTTATGGGAGTGCCTGCGGAATCGTACGCGGCGCAAAAACGGAACTCAAACCGATTCGGAGGTAAAAACTAATGACAAAACCCGCAAAAATAGACGTTGTAACCGACTGGAACACACCCGATCCGCTTAAACTCGCAAAGAAAAACCCCGCGTACTCGTACCGCTGGATTCGCAAAAACGATGTTGAACTGCGCAAACAGCAGGGATGGGAAACCGTTGAATCCGGCGAAATAGATCTGGAACAAGACCTTCGCGTATCGCGCGGGGAAAGTTCAATAGCTCAATGCAATGAGCTCATTTTGTGTAAACGGCCGTCGAGTATGAACAAAGCGCACAGGAAATTTATCGACGACAAAAACAAACGGGTCATGGATGCTCTTGGCTCCGGTTTCCATCAGGAAGGCCAACGTTCGGGATTTGCGACTTACGGCGAAGTCAAACTGGAAAAAATCAAATCTTAATAATGTTTTAATAAGGAGATTAAAATTATGGCTAATATTGATAACCCGCGAGGGTTTTGGGCAGTACGCCATCTATCGGGCGGAGTGCCTCCCACACGGCGATACAGCGTAGATTCAAACAACGCCACAGCTATTTTTATAGGCGATCTGGTTAAAATCGAAGCGGACGGAAATATAACGCCGGCCGGCGCAGGCGACGGTTGCGCGGTAATAGGCGTGGCGGCGGCATGTTACGATATAAATAAAAAACCTGCAGGTTATCTGCCCGCTTTAAATGCCGGATACGTTGACGTATGGGACGACCCTGACACGATTTTCGGTGTCCAGGCCGACGGAACTACTTCCAGTGAAGATATCGGTGCCACAAAAGACCATGTTGCCGGCGCCGGAAATACTCTTACCGGAATATCGGGGCACGAACTCGATTCCGACGGCTCAAACCAGAATCAGCTCAAAATTATCGGCAAAATAGATACGCCGGACAACAGTTGGGGCACGAATGCCGATATTGAGGTTCTTATCGTGGAACATCATTACAGGTCAACTTCAAGCATATAATTTTCAGGGAGGCTAATTATACATGACAACTTCAAGAAGCAATTTTGTCGATCTGCTCGACCCGTCTCTGCGCCATATAGTTTTCGACGAATACCGCAGAAGGCCGGAATACTATTCGAACATATTTCATGTGGAATCATCGGAAAAACAATCCGAGAAGATGACTCAGGTTACCTCTTTCGGCCTGTTTACCGAAAAACCAGAAGGAGCGGCAATATCTTACGACGACCCGAAACAAGGTTACGATATAGAGTCTATACACGCAACTTACGCTTTAGGTTTCAGGGTAACTGAAGAGATGTACGAAGACGATCAGTTCAGAATAATGAAACGAATGCCTAAAATGCTCTCCATATCCGCCAAGGAAACGGTGGAAACTGTAGCGTGGTCGCTGATCAACAACGGGTTTTCGTCATCGTACCTTTTCGGCGACGGCAAACCTCTGTTCGCGACAGACCATCCTCTGGCATCGGGAGTGGTTGAGCAAAATACGCTCGCCACACCGGCCGATTTGTCTGCTACGTCGCTAAAACAGGCGATTCAGGATTTTGAGGATACCTCCGATCTGCGCGGGCTTCCGTTGAGGCTTCGCCCGGATATACTGATGGTTCCTCCAGCTCTTGAATGGACAGCCAAAGAACTCCTTCATTCAACCTATTCTCCCGATTCGCAAACCGGATTGAACGATCAGAGAATAAACCCGCTCAAAGACAGGGGAATCCAGCTTTTCGTAAACCCTTATATTACCGATCCCGATAGCTGGTACCTTCTCGATACTACTCATCACCAGCTTTATTTTTTCTGGAGAAAACCTATCACGTTCATATCCGATACCGATTTCAATACCGGCGACGGACTATTCAAAGCAACCATGCGGTTCTCAAGAACCGCCGCCGACTGGAGAGGCATTTTCGCTTCACCCGGCGCGTAAACCGAATACTTAATAACGCGGGCGGGTTAACTTTACCGCCCGCGCAAATCAGGAGGCAATATATGAAATTCGGTAAAAAACAGGTTTGCGCTATCTGCTCAAAAGTATGTTTTGAAAAAGATATGGTTCAACAGCGAGGCAAACCCGTCTGTAAATCGTGTGTAGATAAAATTTAACCGGACGGCGCGCGAATATGAATAAACTCAACAGCTATCTTGATTTAAAAACTATAGTGTACGTTCTTACTACGGTATTTCTGATATTCGCCGGCTGGTTTGGGCTGAAAGAAAAAGTCGCTATTCTGGCCTCCGATCTTCAAAATACGAAACTGATACTGGAACGTCAGGAAAACTTTTATCTGGAAATAAAAAAAGAGATTGGTTCCATTGAGAAAACCGTTACCAGAATAGAGACGCTTATTGAGAAAGATACGCGCGGCACAGGCATAACCAAATTCTAAGGAGACCGTATGATGAAATCGTTTTTGGGCAAACTGCTGATCAAAATCATACTGCCGATATTTGCGGCGGTGCTTGAGGAAACAATAAAACTGATCATGGAATCACTCAGCGATCAGAGCATGGATAACAAAGAAAAAATAAAATATGTCCTTAACGGTATTACCTTCAAAATCGACAGCATTATGGGCAACTGAGTTTATAGCCTTTTCTCAACCGATCTACCCAACACAAAAAATCAAATCAAAAGGATCTCATAATGGATACGTTTTTTCAGGGATCTGAAATACTTCTTCAAGCGACTTTCTATGATTCGGACGGAGCAGGCCGAAAAGACGCGAATGTATCTTTTGCCCTGCAGTATCTATCCGAAGGGCAAATCCAGTTTCACTGGTTTGACTGGAAAAACCGGATATGGGTTAGCGAGAGAAACACTGATTGCGAGTTGTTTGATTTATCCGATAACCTGCAGGGCGGATTCATGTTTTCCCAATCCGGCGAAGGCGGTTATACTGTTACTCTTAATACCGGTTTGACTCTTTCGCTCGCGTCCGGCATATACAAGTGGGAATTTACCGTATCCGATTTACCGCAGGATAAACACAACGGATTGTTCGAACTAAAACCCGAATCCGCCCGCCGTAATCTGCAACCTTATTCAGGACCGGGTATGACTTTGCGCCAGATTACCGATGAGGTATGCCGCAGATGTTTCAAAGATACACCCTCGTTCCGTGCAATAGCTAAAAACTGGGTCAACGAAGCGCAACAGAAAATCAGCGTTATCGCCAACGGCAAATGGTGGTGGCTGGAAACAAGCGAATGTTTCGAGATTAACGCAAATGATACCCAAATCACACTTCCCGCGGATTATTTTGAGCTGGTAGATGCTAATTCGGTAAAAGACATCACCAACGGCATAATATTAAAACATCTTGATCATAAGGAGTTTGAATCGGTAAAAACCTCTTTGATTGGCCAGCCGGATAAATTTTGCGTATACTCAAAATCCATTGATGGAAGCCGGATATTGAGTTTCGACCCGGTTAGCGGCGGCGCACGCACACTTTTTATAAGCTATTATAAGGTTTTACCGGATATGCAGAATGAATCCGACGTATCCGAAATACCTTACTGGTATCAGTACCTGCTGATTGAGTTTGCGGTAATGCGCGGGCACGAGTACCGCCAGCAGGCGGAGATGGCGCAAATCGCCCGCTCAAACTGGCTTGAGGGAATCGGACAGCTTATGATTGAGGCGGATAAACATAACAGCCTTCAAGCTAAACCGAAATGGAGGTGGTGATAATGCCTGAATCGAGTTTTTCGGTTTACCGGAACTTTGATTTTTCCGGCGGGCTTAATATCAAAGACCGGACTGCCGAAATCGCTCCGCAGGAATGCGTAATTTCACAGAACTGGGTTTGCTGCGGAAAAGCAATAGAGGTATTGACCGGTTATACCAAATTCAATACCGTGCCTGTGGCAGGTAAAACGCAAAAACCGGTTAAATCGATGTTTCGGTTTGTCAGCCCCATTAATCCATCGGTAAAAAAACTGATCATAAATTGCGCGGATTCACTGTTTGCGGCCGACCAGGCGGCAGGCTGTTTTTACCCTATAATGACAGGTCTTGACGAAAACGCCGTTTTCGATTATGTAAATTTCGGCGACGGATACTGTTATATGGCAAACGGCGTAGACGGTTTAAAAAAATATAACGGGTTTGCGCTGTACAGTATCGCATCATCTCCGCAGGGAGGCGCTGTGGGTGCGCATTACAACAGGCTGATTGTGAGCGGCGGCCAATCGTATCCGGGCAGGTTTTATTTCAGCGAACCCGGCAACCCTGAAGGATTCGATCTTATAAACAATTTTCAGGAAGTGCCTTCAATAAACGGCGACGCGATAACAAAAATTGTGTTTTTTATCGACTCAAGCATAATTTTCAAACATAACTCAATTTGGAGAATATCAGGTAACCTCCAGCCGTTTCCGGTAGACAATTTAAGCGACGCTTTAGGGTGTCCGGCTCCAAAATCCGTTATCAGTTTCGAAGACAAACTCTTTTTTATAAGCAACACGCGCCATCTGTATTGTTACGATAGGTCAAACCTGATTAACCTGACCGAAAATTTTATCGGCGAAATACCTGTATCCAAAAGCAGAATCAAAGACGTCTGCGCTCAGGCAATCGATGGGCGAATATGGATAAGTTACTGCGATGAAAACTCAAACGATAATTTCAACAACAGGGTTATTACCTGCGATATTTCACGTTTCAGTTCGCCGCGATGGTTCGGCCCCCATAAAGGGTTTCGGATACTTTCGTTCTGTTCTTCCACTGCCTACGACGATACCGATGATACTTTTTTCGGCGACGCGAATACATCGACAGTTTGGCGCAAAAGTTCGGATTATTTTCTCGGAGCCGACTGCGAAGGTGTATGTATCTCAGCGGATTCAGACTCCGTTTATGTCAAAACCTTATCCGATTCAATACCTGCGGATTCGTTATGCGGATGCGTATTAAAGATTACCGGAGGCACAGGCGCCGGCCAGGAAAAAATTGTTGTCGCAAACTCGGAATTTTCAGCCGGCGCCGGCGATGGTTTTTATGCAGGTTTGATTACCATCGATTCCCAATGGGATATTGTACCGGATACCGGAAGTATATGGGAAATCGGGTCAATCGAAGCACGGTACCGGACGGGAATCCTAACTTTTTCTTCGCCGGAACGGCAGAAACTGATCGATAAAGTTTTTGTTCATGCCGAATCAAGAGGCGATTACCCTTTGAATATTGAGATTATCAAAAACCATCTTGATTCGGGAAACTCATACGGTTATTCGCTTTTAGGCGATTCGGTCGTATGGGATCAGGCGGTTTTTGATAAGGACGCGTATCCGACACAGGATATGCTCGACGATTATATCGATCTCGATACCGAATACGCAAAATATCTAAATATCGAATTCGCGGTTTCAGGACGCAACCGGCCTGCTCTCATTTACGGATTTGTAATTCTTTTTCAATATGACGATACCCTTAACTTCAACGGGTAACTTTTTTTGCCACATTCAACAGCAAGAGGTTAAATATGGGACTTGTTTCACGGCAGTACAATTATGTTGCGGGAAGGACTATCAGGGCGTCCGAACTCAATAAGAACGAAAATATATTGTATGAAGCGATAAATGGAAACATCGAGGATATCAATATCAAAAACGCTACTCTGACAGAAAGAGTGCTTACGCAAGATATTAACCCTCTTGTCAGAGATGCCGAGAAATATTTGAGCTTTGTAGCGCAAGGCATGCAGGTTGACGATGCCAGCATCTCGCAAAGCCCGAAGGTAAGTATCTCTTCAGGAATAATCTATACGGTATATAACGGTAAAATGTACCGCATAGCTACAGGGAATGAAACCTACAGTTTGTCAAATACCGAAAACGGCGTATACTACCTTCATGTTGATTATCAGGGTATCTTTTCCGATACCCCATCCGGCGATCCGGGTAATGGCAAACAGGTTATCGCCAGGCTTACCGTAACCGGCCTTCCTTCGTCGCCATCAATATCCGTAACCGATATGCGCAATATGCGCCTTTACGATGTATCGAGCCATTATCTGCATGGATGCGAAATACGTTATACCGGCGCCCATACAATTTCCGTTGAGGCGGGAATTGTGGAAATCGGCGGGGTTTTTTATAACAATACCGCCAATTCCGAAAATATCGATATTACATCCATATCCAATTATTTTGAAGGAGCTGTTGCCGGAAATTCCTCATGGTGCTACGTTTATCTCACAAGGTTGGGCACGTCTAAACAGTGGGAAATCAAACTATCTTCAACTCCGCCTTCATACAGCGATACGGCACTCAACAATCAGGGCAAACTTATCTACAGTTGGAGCGAATCCAGATTCTTCAGATGTATCGGCGCAGTGTACAGGGATTCATCAGGCAATATTTTAAAATTCTACCAGAGAGGCAATTATATCCAGTACGAAACGTTTCAGGCAGTCAGTGCCGGCACAGCGTCTTTTGCAAATATCCCCGCAATAAGCCGGCTCGGCAATTTTGAGATTGAGGCTGTAGCGGGAAACGCTCAGTTTGCCGAGGCAAAAATCAGGCCTGCAGGGTCAGCCGGCAACTATTTTAAAGTCGGATACGCAACGCCGGTAGCTCATGAAATGCATGATTCGGCATACGTGGTTTGCGCCACAAACGATTCCCAGCAAATTGAGTTTATTCAGAATATCAATACCGGAACCGCTGTATGCAGAACCGCAGGATACTGGATATCTGTACGGTAAAGGAGGATTTAAAATTGATAAGCAAAAATTATCCCGTATCTGAAAAAAATATAAAAATCAATTTCGACAACATATTCTCTCATCTCAATAGGTTTTATCTGGGGAGTTTAGACAGTTCCGGCATACAACGGATTAATGTATCCGATTATCCCGCCGGAGCAATAGTTTACGACAACACATCAGATGCCCTCAAAATCCTATCCGGACAGGGCGCATCAAAATGTTGGAAAACAATCAATATTATATAATTTAAAAAAGGAGTAACTGCAGATGCGATTTCCCAGTTATCCGTCATTTGTCCAACCTCAGGTCCCTTCCGAAATTCAGGATCTGGAACTGAACAATCCGGGTATAATAAGCACAATCCGCGCTTTTTTAGAAGGGTCGTATGATCCTACGGCCGATATGTACAAAAATTATCTCGAGGCAAACCAGTACCGCGTAAATAAAGCGACCAGCGATTTGCGCAGAAACGTTCTCGCTTCGCAAGGCGCACAGCGAATTTACGGCGGGGCGGCAGGCCAGCAACTGAATCAGGCGTTAATTGACAAAATCAAAGACGATCTCGACAGGGAACAGGAATTTTTATGGCAAACGCTGGATCAGATAATAAACAACAGAAAGTTCGGTGTCCAGTCCGGCCAGGATACCGTCAATTCAGCACGCCAGTACGCCCTTGAAAAAGCCGCTATGGAAAACGATTATAACCTAAGATACTTTAATTCTGCCCTGCAGAAAAAAATGTATCAGGATTCATCGCCCCTAACTATCCGTAACCTTATTAAACCTTTGGCAACAAGTACAATGGAAAATGTGCCCGCATACGTCAAAGCGTTTGCCGCAATGATATGAGGATAAAAAATGGACAGGGAAAAAAAAATGATTGAAAGAGGTATGCCTCTTTATACAGACAGAAAATTTGACAAAAGCAGTTTGAATTCAATCCGCAAACTGTTTCTGGACGATGTGGATAACGGAATGATGTTCTCCGATTTTCTTGAAGACAGCAAATATGTCATAAATAAAGATACCGGCTATACGTCACGACGGTTTGAAACGCCTTTGCCGGGAAATTCTTCAGGGTATCGGTACGTCAACCGGCAAACGGCGCCGGAAAAATCGTTATCTGAAAAAGCGCTCAGGCTTATGAAACACACAGAAGATCTCGTAGGCATGACGGGAATTTATTCCTCAAAATATTCAAAAAACGAAATACCTTACGGTAAACTTACTTATACCGGCGAGATGCGAACACTTCTGTACAATCTGCGCCCCTATTTCTATAAAGGAATGCTCAAATACAACGGTAAGAGAATCGATGTGGATAAAAACTATGATTCGCCTTATATAAACAATGTTGTAAATGATATCAACACCAAACTCGCCGGTTTGCCAGATTCTGTTGTTTATGAAATTATCAGGGATTCCGGAATCGAAATGGCACCTATGGATGAAGTGGAGAAAGAATACCGCATCGGGTTGGACGGACTCCCTTTTCTTCAAAACAAAACGAGGCAAAAATGAATAGTTTACCTTTAAAAACGATAAAATCCGGCCGGCTATATTTGTTATTTATCATTTTCATTCCTGTTTTTTTGTTTTCAGGCTGTGTAAACGGAAGAATCTGGGGCGATAACTTTTTTAGGGGGTTTTTGAAAGGAAATTCACTGGAAAGTAAGGTCAATGACAATAAAGTTTACAATACCAATATCACCGGTATTAGCGCAAAAGACACATCTCGCCTGATCATAATCTCGGCAATACCCCTGCTTTTATTGTTTGCCGTTTCTCAGATAAGATTAAGGCGCGATTTCAAACATGCGGTATCTATTCTGGTTACGCTTATAGAGAACTGCGAATCCGCAGAGGAGATAAAACGAATCTCCTCGATTTTCTCTCAGGCCTACAGCCCGTATAGAAAACTTATCGACAACGAATTAAAAAAATTCAAATCGTGATTAAGGAGCTAAAGATTATGTCTAAGCAGGCAAAATTCAAACTTTTTAGCAATGTAACTATCGAACCGGGAGCAAATATTGTATCGCAAATGGTGCCTGTGGAGTACTCAACAGGTTATTTTGCAGTAAACGGCGCCATTCAGGGAACAAATCCAAACCTGAAACTTGAATATTTAACCGGCGACGGGACAGATTTTGTACCAGGAGGTACTCCCATAAAAGATTCGCTTCGCGATACTCCGTTCGGGATACAGTTTTATCCTGAATTTGGGGAATTCATAAAAATAAAAGCAACCAACAATTCGGCGTCTTTAGTCTCCATTACCCTCAGTTTGATATTCAGCGAAAAATAATTTTTGCAATACAACAGTTTAATTTCTCAAGGAGCTCAATTAATGAAAAAGATTTATCTTGTACTGATTTTATTGACGGTTTTGTTTTGCCAAACCGTTTGCTCTTATAGTTTTCAGGGATGGAATACCGGCGCGAAATTCCTTAAAAGTTCCGGCGCCGAACTCAAATTCGATACCGACAACGATTCGTGGGTATCAAATAAACCGTTTATATGCACGGGATTTGAATCGTCGATTGAGTTTCAGAAAAACGACGGTGCTAAAATATTATGGCAAAATGCAGGGTTCGACAGCCTGATTATTGCTACGCCGGTAAATTCAGCTACAGGATCGGGAATCGTTGCTGTAATGGAAAAAAACGATATCGGCATGACAAACAGAACCATAAATATTATGTCGCCGGACCCTTTGTTTCGCGTCTATTCATCCGATGAGAATTCGGCGGACGATTATATAGAACTCAAACATGACCAGTCCGCGGCATGGCTTAAAACCGGCGACGGCGATTTAAGGTTATACCCGAGAAACGGAACGGTAAAATTTTATCATTCTAACATAAACTGCGGGAATATCGAAGCGCGAAGCGATATTAACCAGCTGGCATTCTTAACCCGCGACGAATCCGGCAACCAGATCATAATAGGCAATTTTTCAGGCACTTTCAACGATTTCGGCCATCCTGTAACTGTCGATCCGACATTATTTATTCACAGCGATTCCGATCCGGAAACAGTAACCAATGAATGGGTATCTTTCGAGCATAACAAATCGCATGCGCAAATAAAAACGGGCAAGGGAGATATTCAAGTTGCTCCTTATTCAAAAATATTTACCGTGAACAATATCCTCAAATTAACCGCCAATACCGGCGATCCGCAGGCTCCTTCCAACGGAGAGGCGATTGTATGGAGAGCCGACGGTACGGGAACTCGCGGCAGTGCAGGCGATATTGTTATCGCCGTTACAAACTCAGGAGTTACAAAATATAAGGTTATTTTCGATTTCGATTCCGAAGGAAACTCATGGTAATCTCAATAACATTTTTAAAAGGTGATATATATGAATCTCTGTAAACTCCTTTTTATCGTTTTGGTTATGCATATTGCCGGAATTGAGGTTTATCCATCGGCTAAAAGCGGATCTGAAAATATGATTTCAAATAAATTCAAAGAACAGGTCGGCAAAAAAGTTTCCGGAAAATCGTTACCGTATGTAAAAATATCAGATTCAAAATCGGCGTTTGAATTTTATCCGAAAGACAAATCGCAGAACTTCAAACTGGATACCGGAGCAGGCTGTGCAAGGTTTATAAATGACGATATAGAATACAAATATGAATTTATACCGGATTCAGGAAACAATGCGGGACTATGCAAAGAAACAATAATTGTCAATAAACCGCTGAAAAACAATGAAATTGTGTTTGAAATCGAAACCGGTAACCTCGAATTCCATTACCAGCGCCCTCTCACGCCTGAAGAAAAAGCCATGGGAATATTCAGGTCGCAAAACATAGAGGGTTCCTATGCGGTCTATTATAAATCAACCGTGCAGGACGAAGTTTCGCGAAAAGCGTTCCATATATTTCGACCCGATATTACCGATAAATTGGGAAAACACGCATGGTGCGATTTGATTGTCGATACCAGAAACCGGATAATGAAAATAATCATACCACTCCCTTTTCTTGATTCGGCTTTATATCCTTTAACCATCGACCCGACTATCGGTTATACAACTGTCGGGTCAACGGAGATAAGTTATCCGGCAGACAGGCTTGTTGCCTGCGGAAAGTTTACCATGCCCGACGGCGGCACAGCGGTATCCGCTAAACTTTTTACAGGAAATACCGGCAGTACAATATCTATCGGACTCTATACAGATAACGATGGTTATCCGGCGCAACTTATCGATACTTCACAGCCGTATATCATAGAAAACGAAGGATGGGTTTCGCTACCACTTAATCTGAACTGTCATCTGAGTTACGGCAAGTCATACTGGATTGCCCTGAACCATTCGGGTTCCGCTTTAAAACTGTATTTCGACGATATCGGACCCCAGAAAATCGTTTTCGTATCTTATCCGTTCGGATCAGGAGACATGCCGTATGTGTTTCCCGAATCCGGCGAAATGCAGACCGGCATGAAGTTTTCTGCTTATGCCGAATATGATCAAACTGAAGAAGACCCTGTGTACGTTCCCCGAAGAAACGCTTTTTTTTGCCTAAACGGCATAAAAACTTCTTCGGTTACAATAAAAAATGCTGAAACTATCGATAAAAGCCTTGCCGGATGGTTTGATTTTAACGGCGATTCACGCGACCGGACAGGACAAAACAATGTAACCGAACACGGATTAAGCGCACCTCAGTATTTTGCCGGCCAAAACGGAGATTATTATGTTTTTCTCGCAGGAAACAACAGCAGGGAATGTATAGAAACAGGGCTCAATTCACAGGATTTAGGGCACAGTTATACAATTTCAATGCGGTTGTGCCCGGCGGATATGAGAGCCGGTAGCGGGTTGCCTCAAATTCTCGGCACTTCCGACAAGAGGCTATATCCCCTTTACTTCGACGGGATAAGCGGAGAAGGGTATCTGAAAGTAAACATCGATTTGTATAATGTTTTCCGGCAACAGGGTTTTGCGTCATACTCCAAAACATTGGATTTAAGCGATATAATATCTGTAGGCAACTGGTTTCATTTTGCCCAGACCTATGATCTTGAAACAAATCTGTTTACGGTTTTTATAAACGGAACGAAAAAATTCCAGCTCGACTGCCGGCCCTTTGAACAGTTAATTTCTTTTCAGACTGACGATTTATCGGGAATTCAGGGTGTTGCTTGCGATAACGAACATATTTATACTACAGGATCGGATTATATAAGCAAATACGATTTTTCCGGTATGAAAATCGGATCCATAAATACCCCTGAAGGTATTGTGGGCGGTATCTGCGTATATGGCGACTACATTTATATCCCGTGGATGGACGCGTATCCCATGCCTTCAGAATGCGGTATTTTCCGGCTGAACAAAAACGGGCTGGTTCTGGATACTTCTTTCGCAGAAAACGGATATCTCGATTTAACACAGGCGATTCCGAATAAATGCGTAGCGGCGCTGTGTTTTGCAGACGGCTATTTTTATCTGACGTCGTTTTCAAATAAAATTTATAAATTCAGTCCTGATTTTGCCGGTGTTTGCCAGATATTTGCACTCGATACTAAAATCGCCTCAATAACAGGAGTCTATGAAAATACCGGAGGACAGTCTTTCGAGCTTTTAGGTACGGGAATCGATTTCGATCAAACCGGCAGGCGGTTTCATATATCTTACCGCGCGAACCTTGTTTTAACCGTTAATTCAGATTTCGACAACGACAGTATCCAATATTATATGCCTCGCGACGAGAACAGTTTATCAATATTTTGCCATGGGATTGGTTTTATGCCGGCAGAACCGGAAAAATCCGGCATACAAACCGTTATTTTTGCCGACAGAGTAGCCGGAACTGGAAATACCGTAAGGATTATGCGGCGCAAAAACGCTTCATGCAGGTATTATCCGGTTTCATGGAATAACCTGATTTTCGGAACCAGTTTCTGCGAGGAATTCGATTTTTATAATGGCGCAATTCAGGATGCCCGGATATACAGGCGCACTTTATCCGAAGATGAAATACGGCTATTATATGAATCGCAAAATTAACGCGAGTTAGATTTTATTATTTTTACCGTATAAAAATTCACAAGAAGAATATTAAAGGTATATGTGATTAAATAAGCCGTTGCCGCGCCTATATATGAGTATTTCGGAACAAGCCAAAAAAGCAGTGCGCAAAACAAAATCAGACCCGCCATACCTACTTTGGAACCGATATCCGACCTGCCGAACGCCAGGCATACAGGCCTTTGCCAGCATAACATAAGGTTAATCACCTGAACCCAAATTACCAGCCTCAAAACACCCGCAGACGGATCGGATACCCCTTTATACAACAGGCGCACTGCTAAAGGCGCTATCATGGACGCAAAAATACCTACGGGTATACCGATTAAAGCCCCGTAAATCATGACTTTACGGGCAATTTTCTTTATGGTAACAATATCCGAAACGTTTTTAAGGTTTACTATAACCGGATAAACAACTTTATACACAGGATCGGAAATCAGTCCCAGCATATTTCCGAGCCCGATTCCGTTTTTATAATATGTGATTGCCCGCGGATCCTTAAAATATCCTAAAATAAGAACATCAATATACCTTATTACGGATTTTAATGTTGACGCGAGCGTAGTATGAAATATAAATCCGAACAGTTCCCTGAAATTTATTCCCTGAAAAACAGGATTTGTTTTTTTGAACTCGGTTTTAATCTTAAATACCGCTTTTGCACTTATTATCAGAGTCATTAGAACCGACGATAACAGATAAGCGGATATAACTCCCTCAGCGCCCTGCTGTAAATAAAGAGCAACCAGTATAAAGGCAAAATCAAACGATTTGAGCAGGATAGTCTGAACGGTTATCCATTTGAAATCCCTGAACGAATAAAATATATTTGACGAAGTGTTGTTTACCGCTCCAATCAGGATCATGAAAGAGTAAATAAACAGAAGACGGCTCAATTGAGGCTGATTCATAAGGACGGATATATGGCCTGCCCCTAAAACCAGAACAAGAAAACAAAATACGCCAAGCAGTACGTCGAGCAGATACCCGATGAAGATAACGCCTAAAGCCCTGTTTTTATCTTTGGCGGATATGTAATCGCCCACGTATTTTATTACCGCTTCGCCGAACCGCAAATCGAAAAACAGGCTTATGAGGCTTGCAGTACTGATTGTAAGCACAATCAAGCCGTTGTCTTTCGCGCCAAGCGTCCTGACAAGAATGATGTTTATCAGAAAACTCAATCCCGCGACAACGATATTGCCGCCAAACATGTATCCGGTATGCTTAATCAGGCTGGATTTTAATTGTTTGTAATCCATATAACTTATTTATTACCGCTTAGTTGTGTTATTATATCGTAAATTTTTAAAATGTTTATATCGATATTGTAATTTTCAAGAACGGTTTTTCGGGCGTTTGCGCCTAACTTCACGCGCAGGTTTTTGTCGGATATCAGCGTCTCAAGCCGGGTTATCCATTCGTCAAATCCGGTTGCGAGATAACCGTTTACGCCGTCTTCGATCAGATATGTGATTTCTCCCACAGGCGACGCTACAGTAGCTATGCCCATAGCCATATACTGAATCGCTTTGCCGCCGCAACTGCCCCGCGACCGCACGGTATCCGCAAGAGGCATGATGCCTATATCGAAACTGTATATGTGACCGGCGGCGATAGTTTCATCCACCCAGTCAATCCGGTCTACAGGCAAAAATTCAAGATTATCTATCCCTGAGAACATATCTTTTATATCTTTGTCTCCAAGAACCCCAATGCAAATAAACCGCAAAAAGTATTTTTGCGCAAGAACACGCAACGGTTCAACAACCAGCTTAAGGTTTTCTCTGTGATTAGGGCCAAACCCGATCCATCCGATATTTGTTTTTCCGCCGGAACCTTCTTTTTTATATTTAGTTATATCGTAAATCGCCGGATCGTAAGAAGTCGGCACAAGTTCTACGCGCGGGTTATATTGTTTGGCATATTGCGCAAGATAATGCCCGCCGGCAATTACGGTATCTGCGGTTTTTATAAGGGATTTAGTGCGAAACATCGGGCGGTCGAAAATAGCGTCGTCGAAATCGAAGATAAACCTGAATCCCATAAGTTTTTTCATAAATATCGCCAGATACGCGAATTCCGGCTGGCTGTGAATTTTCTGGCCGAACAGGATATCTTTGCGAAATCCGATTTTCAACAGCATAAAAAAATGAAAAATAAACTCTTTTATTCTTGATATACTGAACTGATACTTGTTATAAAGCGTAGGCGGACGGTACATCCGGCATTCAACACCCATTTTCGCCAGTCTCGATGCCGGAGCGTAAACACGCAACCGCGAGCTCCCTATTGTTTCCGTATTGCGCGGTACAAAATGTACAGTTATAGTTTTATTATTCGTCATTTTCTGCCTTTTGGGGACTATCGAAATAATAATTATCCCTGTTTGAAAAAATTTTTATATTGCGCTATCTTATAACAAATAGGAAAATAAGTAAACATCAGCTTAACAAAACGCCCGGCGAATCGCATTTATATAAGGAATCTCTGAAAAATTAAATTTTGTCATTGCGAGGAGCATAGAGACGAAGCAATCTCAAAGTTAATCGAGCTTAGATTGACGCGCAAACTTCGTTGCTCGCAATGACACAAGCGCCATAGGATAATTTTTTAGAACTTCCATAAATAATTATGCCGGAATGCGCAACATTATAAAAAAGTTTTCCGATTTTTTTCGAAAAGAACAGGACATATTTTTTTTATCATTAATAAAGGAACACGTTATGCTTCATGCGGCTTTGGTTACCGGAGCGGGAAAACGTATCGGTCGCGAGATAGCGCTCGGCTTGGCGGAGCTCGGATTCGATATCGCTTTGCATTATCATTTGTCCGAAAAACCTGCGCAAGAAACCGCAGAACAGATCGCCCGCACTGGAGTTAAATGCGCGCTGTTCAGATGCGATTTATCAGATCATATACAGCTTAAAAACCTGATAGAAACTGCCGCAGGTACGTTTCCTTATATGGATCTTCTTGTAAATAACGCGTCTGTCTTTGAGAAAAATAAAATAATAGATACCGGTTTCGATTTGTTATCGAGACATTTTACGGTCAACTTTTTTGCGCCTTACATATTAACCCGTTATTTCGCAATGTATTGCCGGCAAGGGCAGGTAATCAATATTATCGACTGCAAAACCGTTTCCAACGATTTTTTGTACAGCGCTTATACTCTTTCAAAAAAGGCGTTGGCGGAATTCACAAAAATGGCGGCTAAAGAATTCGCTCCGAAAATCAGGGTGAACGGCATCTCGCCCGGAGTAATACTCGCTCCCAAAAACGAAGGTAGCGACTATATTGAGCAACTTGTGCGCAAAGTTCCGCTGAGAAAAAAAGGCGAACCGCATCAGGTTGTCCAGACTGTGAAATTTCTTATAGAAAACGAGTACGTAACCGGCCAGATAATTTATGTCGACGGAGGAAAACACCTGTGAACACCATAATAAAAATAAAAAATTTAAATTTGCGCGCTATTATCGGCATAAACGGGCCGGAACGCCTGCATAAACAGGATGTGGTTATAAATATTTCTATGGAAGTTGACGATTCAAAAGCGGTAGAAAACGACGATATAAATCTTGCCGTCGATTACCGCACGGTTACTAAAAAAGTTATCGGGCTTGTGGAAAACTCGTCTTTTTTCCTGCTGGAAACGTTGTGCGATAAGATACTCAAACTGATAATTGAGGATGCCAAAATAATCTCAGCATCGGTTTGCGTGGATAAACCTCATTCACTGCGGTTTGCCGATTCGGTAGCTGTTGAGAAGAGTTTTAAACGACAGCCGTGAATACCGCAGTAATAAGTTTAGGATCCAATATAAACCCTCGCGAAAATATAGAAAAAGCAGTATCTTTTATATCTTTAGATCATGAACTTATATCGAAATCGGATTTTATATCCACTAAACCTGTTGGGTATTTGTGCCAGCCCGATTTTATCAACGGAGCGGTATTGATAAAAACGCAAGCGGATTATGATGAGCTGAATTTATACTTAAAAAAACTGGAAACACGGTTGGGACGAGTAAGGACGGAAAACAAATTCGGCCCCCGGACGATTGATCTTGATATTGTGGTATGGAACCGCAGGATAGTAAACGATGATTTTTACGAACGGGGTTTTATCAAAAACAGCGTATTAAAATTAATTCCCGACTTGGAACTATGATCTATAATATTAAGATGCAATGCACAGTGTTGCGAAAAAGTATTCGGTTCTATTTCCAAAAATAACGAAATCTTTTTTATTTATATCTTTTCTGGAATTCTCAAAAAAACCCGCATTGTCGAAAAAACTTAGTTTAATTCGTAATCGGGAATAATAGTTGCTTTATACTTTCCTTAAATTGGGATTGCTGAAAAAGATTTAATTTTCTATGTCATCACGAGGAGTTTTGCGAAAGCAAAACGACGTGGTGATCTCAAAACCACCAGCGCTGAGATTGCCACAGCTTTTTCTTAGCTTTGCAATGAGAATAAAAAGCACTTTTTCAGCGCTCTCAAATTAGGTTTTTATTAGGAATATGCTTTTTATTTAGAATTATAATACAAAAACAAAAAAGATAAAAAAAGCTCGCTTCTTTTTTTTTTAAAAAAAAGCAAAACCTTTTTCGCAATGCGGTGCATTGCGGTTTAATCTTATATAAAATGTGAGGATTGTATGATATCGCATCTGTTTATTCACGCGAGTTTTGCAGTAAAAAATATTCGCGACAGCGAAAACTTTATTCTCGACGATCTTAACGGCAAACCGGCACTATTGCGGATGATTAACCGTCTGCAGGATTTAGAACAAATCCAGAAAATCAACATAGTAACTTCCTCATCCGATTGCGATAACCGGATTGCGCAGTTTATAGAGGCTATATCGGCCGGTTTTACCCGTGTTCCTGTGAGTTTAATACGCATACCCGATAATGTAGCATACCGCATTGACGAATCCAACCGCTATATCGGATCCGATTTTACGGTAAAAATTCCGTATTACGGGTTTCACAGCGCGGAATGCATGCTCGATTACCTGAATTTTTGCCCTGTGGACTGCTCCGTGATACTTAATGCCGAAGACGCATTCATGGTTGAACCGGATACAATCGACTGGCTTGTAACATCTTATAATAAGAAAGGCATTTTTCTTAAAATACCCAATACCAATATTGGCGGGATAACCGTTGTGCCTTCGGCGGAATTCAGCGCGAAGCTGGCTTCACTTAAATACCGGCGCCAGAGGGATCTTAAAGATACCGCTACGCAGATAAAAGAAACCTGCGCGGAACTCAACTTATCCCCGCAAACCGAATCGGCTAAAATCGAATATATAACACAGTATTATAACCGTCCCGCTTTATGTGTGGAGATTCTCGATATTATAAACGACGGGAATTACGCCTGCAGAAATTTCCCGTTTGATAAAAACGGCGAATTTTATCCACTTCATCTGAAATCTGACCTTGAGTATCTGAATAACTTTTATAACAAATTGGATAATCTGTCGCTGGATAATTTCAGCACTTTTTTTAATGAAATCAATAGTGTTTCTAATGTAATGTACCCTGCGGTTGTGGAGGTTGAGTTGACCAACCGGTGCAATATGTCATGCGATAACTGCCCGAAAATCGTATCTTCCAGACCACCGCAGGATATAAGTATGGAAACTTTCAAAAGTATTGTGGATAAATTTTCGCAAAAGAGCCTGTTTTTGTTTTTATCCGGTTACGGCGAACCGACACTTCATCCGCAATTATTTGAGTTTATAAAATATGCCAAAGATAAAAATTTTCTGCGGGTCTGTCTTGAAACCAACGGGTCTATGCTTGACGATAATTTTGCCGCAAAACTGATCGAATCCGGGTTGGATATACTCTGCCTTAACCTTGACGCTATAGATTCTTCACCGGATACTCTGCTCAATTTCCGTTCTGAAAACGTTGCGGGCAGGATAATCCGGCTTAAACAGAGCCTGAATTCGCAAATACCTTATATTGTTTTGCAAACCATAAACAGGGTATCTTCTCAAGAAACGGTGAATTACTATTACCGCCGGTGGGAACATATCGCCGACGCGGTAGTTGTTGTCCCTTACAACGATTATCTCGGCACGTTTGACAACGGCGAGTTTATCAACCTTACTCCGTCCGCCGATCCGGTTACCTGCTGTAAAACATCACAGACGCTTATGGTCTTATCCGACGGCAAACCGGTCTTATGCCGCCAGAAATTCGACGGGTTTCCCCACGAGATAAACCGCGGGCTACATGATATCTGGATTTCCAATTATCTGCGCGCAAATACGTTCGGGTTTTGTAAAAAATGCGCCCAGAAACATTACAGTGATGCGCATAATGCGCACATTTTCGATTATCATCTGTGCACGAAGCTAAAAACGAAATATTATAAAGAGATTGTGCCGCAGAACATCAATAAAGCCGAAAAACTGGTACTGGAAAAAAAATTCGATCAGGCTATAGATATTATCGAATCGATTTTAAAATATTATCCCGACTGCAAGCAGGCAGGCGATATTGCCGGCCGGCTTTTATGCGCAAAAAACTAAAGGCATAACGGACTATGAGCAAAACGGTTCTATATGACAAAACAAATGCCCGTTTGATATCTATCGATACTGACGCATCGCCGGAATTCTGGGATAAACATTGGGACAACGCTGATTTTGCCAACTGCGTAACCGGTGCGAAACACCTGAAAGGATCGCAGGACAGGCGCCTGAAATATTATGCCGATAAATACCTTTCGCCCGGCGCGAAAATAATTGACGCCGGATGCGGAAGGGGCCGTTATGTTTACGGGTTTTACTGCTGGGGTTACGATTCTTACGGCGTAGATACCGCTAAAAACACCGTCGACGCCATAAAAACGCATTTTCCCGAACAGAAAGTTTATATTCAGGATGTAAGAAACCTTGAGTTCGAAAACAATTTTTTCGACTGCTACTATTCTGGCGGGGTAATCGAACATTTCTGGGACGGCTATGATAAAATAATAAACGAAGCGAAACGGGTTATCAAACCTGAAGGGTATCTGATAGTTACAATACCGTTTTTTTCGCCTCTACGGTATTTGAAAGCGATTTTGGGAGTATATAGGCGGTTTAAACCGGATAAAAAACCCGCAAACTTCTACCAGTTTTTTCTTAACCCTAAAAAAGTCGTAAGTGACATTGAAAAAACCGGTTTTAAAAATATTGAAATCGCCCCTTACAATGAGATTCTCGGTTTGATGAACGAGTTTCCGGTATTGGCTCCGATATTGCGTAAAATCCAGTACGGCAACGGTATTGCCTGCAAAACGGTTCGGCGTCTGATAAATATATTTTTAACGCGTTTTACTGCTCACAGTATTTTATTTGTTTTTCAAAAAAAAGCGGATTGACCGGTAGTTGTATTATCATAATAAACCGCAATGCAAAGCATTGCGAAAAAGTTTCTGGTTCTTTTTTCAAAAAGAACAAAGTCTTTTTCTTTATTTGTTTTTTTGCCGTATATTAGAGAATGGGATTGCTGAAAAAGGCTTAAATTAGAATGTCATCACGAGGAGTTTTGCGAAAGCAAAACGACGTGGTGATCTCAAAACCGCCAGCGC
>Ga0067045_1027538_pt1 | contig 98132 bp, 92 predicted proteins | sample TerdegcTABiofilm_FD_59184 | JGI IMG/M metagenome (GOLD analysis project Ga0067045, IMG submission 59184) | Combined Assembly of (Gp0054472, Gp0054536) Wastewater bioreactor microbial communities from Singapore -Terephthalate degrading...
GGTGCCCCCGCCGGACCCGCCTGTCCATGTTTTTCTTCAATCTGATCATGCTCGATCCAATTAGCCGAAAGTCTCCGAGACATGCCTTCCCATTCTGCTTGCCTCACCGCTCTAGCGTCTTTTGGGCTCGATCCGCTCCATCCCGTTCATGTAAGGTCTGAGCACCTCGGGAATCGTGACGCTTCCATCCTCGTTCTGGTAGTTCTCCAGGATTGGAATCAGGATGCGTGGTGAAGCAACCGCAGTGTTGTTCAGGGTATGACAGTATTGGGTCTTCCCGTCTCGTCCCCGCCAACGGATTCTCAAGCGACGCGCCTGGAATTCGTGAAGCGTTGAGCAGGAATGAGTTTCCGAATACTTGCCTCTGCTCGGCATCCAGGTCTCGATCTCATGCTTGAGAACCTGGCCTTGTCCGATTTCGGCAGAGCAGGCCAGCGCAACCCGGTGGGGGAGGCCGAGCGCCTGCATAAGGCTTTCCGAGTTCTCGAGCAGAATCTGGTGCTCTTGCCGAGAAACATCCGGATCGTTTACGCAGATCACGACTTGCTCCACTTTGTTGAACTGATGGAGCCTGTAGAAGCCGCGGGTATCGCGACCGTAGGAGCCTGCCTCCCTTCGGAAGCAGGTGGAGTAGCCGCAATAGTGCTTCGGGAGGTCCTTTTCGTTCAGGATCTCGTCCATATGGTAGGAGACCAGTGAGACTTCGGAAGTTCCGACAAGGTATAGCTCGTCCTTCTCGATGAAGAACGTGTCCTCCTCTCCCAGAGGAAAAAAACCTGTACCTATCATCGCTTCGCGTCTCACCAGTTGCGGGACGATCATCGGTTGAAAGCCACGGGATACCAAGTGGTCCAAGGCCATCTTGAACAGGGCAAATTCCAGCAGAGCGCCTTCATTCTTCAGAACGTACATTCGAGCGCCGGCAAACTTGACCGCGCGTGGAATGTCGAGGATGTCGAGGATTTCCGCTAGCTCCAGATGGTCTTTCGGAGGAAAATCGAATTTCGGAGGACTTCCGAACGATCTAACCTCCACGTTGTCATCGTCCGTCTCTCCTTCAGGGACCTCCGGAAGGGGGGGATTGGGCACGCGCAACATAAGCTCCTCGAAGCGGGCTTCCATCTGCCGCAATTTGGGCTCGAGCGCAGCCAAGTCGTCCTTAATGGCTCGGACACGGGCGACAGCTCGGTCCTTGGGATCTCCGGTCAGTTTCGGGATGTCTTTCGTGAGTCGATTTCGTTCGGCCCGAAGGCTCTCCACTTCCGACTTGATCCGTCTCATTTCTTCGTCGACGCAGAGAAGCTCGTCCACGTCCATGGCCATTTTCTTTTTCCGGATGCCTTCTTTTATGACTTCCGGATTACTGCGAATGAAACCTATATCCAGCATAGACATCTCCTTGACGGATTGGTTGATCGGATCAAGACTCCGGTGACGGCTTTGGCTTAGCCTTCATGGATTCGGAGAGTGCTTTTACAAGCCCTTGAGAAGGCGTTTTGAATGTCTTCTTCTGCATTCTGTCGATGGGGCTCTCCACTATGTCGCCCAATTCCGAAGCGACGTTCTTCTGGCCCCATTTCTCTTGTATATATCGCTGAAGCTCCTGTTGCTCGGCCGGAAGCATGTCAGCATAGAGTTTTTCCAATGATTCTCGTTCGGTCCTGGTCATAGGGCCAGGCCCGATCTTCCGGGATGCTTCCAGCCATCGTCGTTGCTTGGACGTCAAGTCTCGCTCTTCCACGCCAAGAGTCTCCCTTCACGCAAGGTCTCACATTCAGACCCGGTAAACTTAGCAAGTCGCCTGTACCCGCGCAAGCCGTTTCAGGGGGGGTAGCACAAATGCGGTGCAAGAGCGAATCATGCGGTCCAACCGATTAGACCCCCTTTCCCTTGCTGGATGACGGAATATTGACTATATTCAGCCGAAGCAGAAGCAGGGGAACCGACAGGTGAAAGCAAAAGTATTTCTTCTCGCAGCCATATTGATCTTCGGAATATCGGGATGCAACAAGGGTGAGGAAGGCCCCGCCCAGGCCCGGACTGACGGCACGCCCGTTGCGCAAGAGGACCTGAAACCAGCCTACGGAGACATGATAATTCGTGGAAGCATTGGGGATGCGAGCGTGCTCCTCCCCATCCTGGCATCGGATTCCGGGAGCTTTGACATTACAGCCCTTATCTACAACGGTCTCGTGAGGTACGACAGGGACCTCAGACTGATCGGAGAGCTGGCCGACCGCTGGGAAATCTCCGACGACAAGCTGACCATCCGCTTTTTCTTGCGCAAGGATGTGAAGTGGCAGGACGGACACCCCTTCACGGCCAAGGATGTGGAGTATACGTACAAGGCATATGTGGATCCCAAAACCCCCACCGCGTATGCCACAGATTTCCTGAAGGTCAAGGAATTTCGCGTGCTGGATCCCTACACGGTGGAAGTCACGTACAATGAGGTCTATGCACCTGCTCTCGGATCTTGGGGGCAAGGCATGCTTCCCAGCCATTTGCTGGAAGGTAAAGAGATCACTGATAGCCCTCTTAAGCGTGAGCCGGTAGGGACGGGCCCCTACAGGTTCCGAGAATGGAAGACTCAGGAGCGGATCGTCCTCGATAGTTACCACGACTATTTTGAGCACAGGCCGTACATCGATCGGGTGATGACCAGAATCATTCCAGACCCTGCTACCATGTTCCTCGAGCTCAAGGCGGGTAGGATCGACCAGATGGGTCTGTCTCCGTTGCAGTACCAACGGCAGACGGATTCGAGCTGGTTCCGCGATAACTTCCGAAAGTACAAATATCTGGCTTTCGGTTACGCGTACCTGGGATACAATCTCAAAGACTGGAAATTTCAGGATAAAAAGGTGAGACAGGCGCTGACCACCGCTATCAATAGGGAGAGTATCGTCGAAGGGGTGCTTCTGGGACTCGGTCAGGTAGCCTATACCCCGTACAAACCGGATACCTTCTGGTATAACGACAATGTGAAGAAGTTCCCCTACGATCCGGCTAAGGCAAAGGAAATGCTAGCAGAGGCCGGCTGGAAGGACACGGATGGGGACGGCATCCTGGACAAAGACGGGAAGCCCTTTGAATTTACGATCCTTACCAACCAGGGAAACCAGTTGCGGGAAAGGTCTGCCACGATCGTGCAGCGGGATCTCCGTAAGGTTGGAATTCGAGTCAAGATCAGAACAGTTGAATGGGCGGCCTTTCTCAAGAACTTCATCAACAAGAGGAATTTCGAGGCATGTTTGCTGGGGTGGAGTATCGGCATAGATCCCAGTCAGATCGACATCTGGAATTCTAAGAAGATCGGTCCCAGTGAGCTGAACTTCGTCACGTATCAGAATCCCGAAGTGGACAAGTTGCTCGACCAAGGCGCTGCCGTTTACGATCCCGAGAAGCGCAAAGTCTTTTATGACAAGTTTCAGGAGATCATAGCGGAAGATCAGCCATACACATTCTTGTACGTCTCGTATGCACTCCCTATTATCAGCGCCCGATTTCACGGAATCGATCCGGCTCCAATAGGGATCGGATACAACTTTATCGACTGGTTCGTACCTAAGCAGCTCCAGAAGTATCATATCGAACCGTGAGGTGCCATGGGCCCCTATATCCTGAAACGCATTTTCCTGATGATCCCGGTCCTGCTCGGTATCACCATCTTGTCGTTCGGAGTGATGAAGCTTGCACCAGGAGATCCCACTTCCATTCTCACCGACCTCAACCCGAACATGAACAAAGAGGCGGTGGAGAGGATCCGGGCCCATTACGGGCTCGACCAACCGTCGTACGTTCAGTATTTCAAGTGGCTCAAGAACATGCTGGTGCTTGATTTCGGGAGATCCTTCGCATCGGACAACAGACCGGTGATTGACAAGATTGTGGAGCGCATACCTATCACGCTTCTGATCAATGTTCTTTCAATGATTCTTATTCTCATGGTGGCCATTCCCCTTGGTGTCATGTCCGCGGTGAAACAGAATTCGCTCTTTGACAAGGGGACCACCGTATTCGTGTTTATCGGCTTCGCCATTCCCACCTTCTGGCTTGCTCTCTTGCTCATGATTCTGTTCGGCGTCAAGCTGGATTGGCTTCCCATCTCGGGATTTCGGTCTCTCGACTATCCGTCACTGTCGTTTTTCGAGAAAATTTTCGATGTAAGCAAACATCTGATCCTTCCGATCTTCGTCTCCGCATTCGGCGGGCTTGCTGGGATGAGCAGATACATGCGATCCAACATGCTTGAGGTGATCCGCCAGGACTACATAACTACTGCGAGGGCAAAAGGGCTGGACGAGCGGACGGTCATATTCAAGCACGCGTTGCGCAATGCTCTTCTTCCGGTTATCACACTCCTGGGATTGTCCGTCCCGGGCCTCATAGGAGGTAGTGTGATCTTCGAGACCATTTTCGCGATTCCCGGCATGGGGCAATTGTTCTACCAGGCGGTCATGATGAGGGACTATCCGACCGTAATGGGCATCCTCGTCATCGGTGCGGTATTGACCCTCTTGGGGAACTTGCTGGCAGACGTGATGTACTCGTGGGCTGACCCCAGGATACGGGTATCGGGCTGAGGGCGGGGGAACAATGGATTCCATATACGGCGATTTCTTTCGGCGGCTCGCAAGAAACAAATTGGCAATGGTGGGCCTGTCCGTGGTTGTGATCCTATGCCTCGTCGCGATCTTTGCGGACCGACTGGCGCCCTATTCGCCCACAATGATAGACACGTCCAAGATCCTCGTGGAACCGAGTTGGGAACATCCCATGGGAACGGACATCCTCGGGAGAGATGTGCTGTCCAGGATCATACATGGAGCGGGTGTGTCGCTGAGTGTGGGATTCGTAGCGGTCGGGATCTCCACCCTTATCGGTGTGGTTCTGGGGGCGGTTGCAGGATATTACAGCGGGATGGTCGATCGAGTCATCATGCGGTTCGTGGATATCATGCTGTGTTTTCCGACCTTTTTCCTTATTCTCGCGGTCATAGCGTTCCTTCAGCCAAGCATCTGGAACATCATGATTGTGATCGGAGTCACGTCGTGGATGAACGTTACCAGGCTTGTACGCGCTGAGTTTCTCAGTCTTCGCGAGCGAGACTTCGTGCTTGCGGCAATTAGCCAGGGCGCCAGCGATCTGCGGGTCATTTTCGCCCACATTCTTCCGAATGCGATGGCTCCTGTGCTCGTGGCAGCGACCCTGGGGGTCGCCGCGGCGGTACTCGTGGAATCGAGTCTGTCGTTCCTCGGCCTGGGAGTTCAACCCCCCAACCCCTCCTGGGGAAACATGCTCACAGAGGGCAAAGACAACATCGAGATAGCGTGGTGGCTCTCTCTATTCCCGGGGCTCGCCATCTTCATTACCGTTATGGGATACAATCTCCTGGGGGAAGGAATTCGAGACATTCTCGACCCAAGACTGAGGCAATAGTCGCTACTCGCTCTGAGGCATCCTGCCACTGGCAGCTCACAACCCCGTGAAGAGGATTACTTGTCATGGCTTTTCGAATTGGGTGGTTTTCTACAGGCCGCGATCCCGCTGCCCGGAACCTTCTCCAGACCGTCCATGAGGACATCGTTCGGACGGGCATCCCAGCAAGAATCGAGTGGATCTTTTGCCACAGGGAAACCGGCGATGCTCCGGCAGACGACGAGTATCGTGAACGAGAGTTGTTTTTCGATATGGCGGCCGCATTCGGCATCCCGGTGGCTACCCTGTCGCACGTAAAATTTATGCCTGAGCTACGCAAGCGAGGGTTGTTCGAAAGCCCCTCCGCTGCAGAGCCGTCTCCCGCCCTTCAGCGTTGGCGAAACCTCTACGGCGAGGAAGTGGTAAGAACAGTGAAGATGCTCCAGCCAGTAGACATCATCGTCATGGCCGGCTACATGCTTATCATCGGTGAGCCGGAGCTCCACGCACTCGACATGGTAAACATACATCCGGCTCTTCCGTGGGGTCCCAGAGGGACGTGGCAAGAGGTCATTCACGAGCTCATCGGCGAGAATGCCAGCGAGCAGGGTATCATGGTTCACCTGGTCACCGAGACACTCGACCGTGGTCCTGTTATTTCGTACTGCAGGTTTCCCATCAGGGGGGAAGGGTGGGATGATCTTTGGGTTCAGTGGGAGCGCGACATAGAGGCCGATTCGCCGCGTCAGATGCGCGAGAGTCATCCTCTGTTCAGGAAGATCCGGGAGGTCGGAGAGGTCCGGGAGCTTCCTCTTCTGCGCGGGGCGATCCGTGAGTTGGCATTCGGGCATCTCGTTGTCAGGGACAAGAAGATCGTCTCTGGAGGAAAAGTCCTCGAGCAGGGGGTGGATCTCACCGAAGCCATCGAAAAGATTGTGGCGGATGAGGCAGGGAAAAATGAGGCGTCAGGCGTTTGATGGCATGCCCGCCGTTTGGTAAGCCCCCATGAATGAGGGGAGGCGATGCCACAATTCTCGTTATCGTGGCATGAAATCTCTTGACACCACATATGCGTGGCATATAATTGAAACAGCGTAACACTACAGCGGGCGTCTTGTGGAGGGGCGGGAACGGGCACATGTGACCTCGCGCTCGGGGCTTTTCATCTCGCTATTCCCGCCCCAGTTTTTCGCCGGCCTGGCATCACTCCTGTGACCGTAACGGGTTTCAAACCCATGTCGCCATTCGCAACGCGTCCCACAACAGAATCCCTTCTTACGGGCTGCAGAGAATTCCGAAGAGACGGGATTGTGGTCTCCAGAGAAATGACGCCCCGACATCTCATGCAAATTGCTGATCCACGTGCCATTTTCCCCCGAAAGGAAGGGCCTGACGCCCTCCAGAGGAGATCTCGTGTCGTGGCCGATGCATGAGGAGCTTGCCGGTCATCCGATAATGAGATACACTTTCTATGAACTGCCATGGGGTCTGTGCGGCTCCCATGTGTCGATGGCATTTTGGGGAGATCGCACACGGTGGGACGGGCGTCTTACCCGCATTGTCGAACATGGGAAACAGAGATCATCATTGGCAACCCTAAGATGAATAACTCCGTATTGGCGTGCACTCGGGTGCGTATGAGAGCACGTTCGTACCCAAAAGCTATCAATGTTTCATGAGAACCGGACACAAATGAAGGGATATTACCATGAAATGTCAGTCGGATTTTGAGCCCAAGGAACAAGAAATCCTGAGACAGGCCGACGAGTGTGTTGAGGAATGGTGGGAACCGGGAGCCGAGGGAAAGGTCCCCCCTCAGCAAAAGGCCGAGGATGCAGAGACTTCTGATATAGCGACCCGAGAGGCACTTCGCCGTGGTCTTGTGAAAGAAGACCAGACGGGAGATCTTTGTCTTGCGTGTCCTGAAGAAGAGGCTCCAGAGGGCAGCAAGGACTAACCACGGGATTTCACTAATACGGTTACGTACTTCACTGTCATCGGCAACCGGAATAACTGGGATCCTTGGCTTCTTAATGCCCTGAAGGAGCGTACCGAAGATGCACTCCTTCAGAGCGCAAGTCCCCTAATGTGCCGGGGCTGAATGCGCAACTATATTTATGAATACGGTCAGTTAGGTAATGGCAGCCTGGAAAGGCTACCCTACGTGTGAGGGAAACGGCGGCCTGTAGTGCAGGCTTTCCAGCCTGCATGTGAAGATTTGGCAGCCTGGAAAGGCTACCCTACATGTGGGGAAACGGCGGCCTGTAGTGCAGGCTTTCCAGCCTGCATGTGAAGATTTGGCAGCCTGGAAAGGCTACCCTACATGTGGGGAAACGGCGGCCGTGTAGTGCAGGCTTTCCAGCCTGCATGTGAAGATGTGGCAGCCTGGAAAGGCTACCCTACGTGTGAGGGAAACGGCGGCCTGTAGTGCAGGCTTTCCAGCCTGCATGTGAAGATGTGGCAGCCTGGAAAGGCTACCCTACATGTGGGGAAACGGCGGCCTGTAGTGCAGGCTTTCCAGCCTGCATCTTAGCACTATGCAAAATGCTTTCTAAAACGGTCTCAACCATCCGGTACCGCTTTTCCCAGCAGAGGTGCCCCCGGGAGGCGTTGTCCTGTGTGCAGAATCGCTGTGCTTCGGCCCTTCATTCCCTAGGCCGAATCCGGCTTTCCGCCTCTTCCAGAGCAGATCGCACGAGGGCGCTCTTGGGATTGATTTCGAGGGCCTTCCTGTACAAACGGACCGCCTCAGTATAGTCTTCAAGCCTCCTGTGGGCTCTACCCATGTTGTAATATATGGTCCACGATCTCGGATTCAACTCGCTGGCCCGTTGGAGGTGACGCAGTGCATCCACCTGGCTGCCTCCGTAACGGATTTGGCAGTGAGCGAGATTGTTCAAGGCTTGTGCGGCGCTGAACCTGTCTATGTCTCCCGATCGCGGTATGTTCACGACATGCTCCTCCCAAAAAGAGACCGGGTCCTTCCAGAGCACTGCCTTACTTGCCGCAATGGTGGCTGCAACGCAAACGAGAAAAAAGATCAGCGTCGCGATCCCCAGTCTCAGGCCAACAGAAAATCGGCTCCGCATCAGCGCGGTCTCCACAGCGACGACACCTTCTGCCGCGCAGAGGAACAAGCCTGTCATTGGCAACAGATACCTATACCCGAGGTACGGATACTGGGGCACGAGCAGAGCTTCCGGGGTGACGCTCACAAGGAGCCACAGAATACCGAATCCAAGAGTAGGCCGTTTCACAAGGAGCCACAGACCCAGGCCCGCCAGTCCCACCACTCCTATGACGGCCGGTAGCGTAGCTGGTGGTGAGAGCAACGATCTGGATAGAACTAACGGCCGGAACAACAACACCTCGGACGGTACCGGTGCCACAATCGCTGCAAGAGCCGAGAACATTGCTCGAGACTGAGTCATCAACACTTCGGAAACGGTCAAGCCTGCTTCCGAGTAGTATCTGGAAGCAGTTGCAAGAACCCCTGATCCCAATTCCGGACGCCCGTGCGGGTGCTGGAGCCATGACACAGCCCAGAGCGTCGGGAGCACGATCAGAAAGATGAAGCCTATCCTCACTGCAAGGCTCCTCCAGGACGGCTTCACAAACGCGAGCTCCGCGAGTACCAGCAGTGCTGGCACAACAATGGCGATCTCTTTGCTAAGAAGCCCCAACACAAACAGTGCAAAGCACAGACAGTAACCAACAATCTTACTGGGGAATCTATTCCATCGAATGGACAGGTACACGGCGATTGATGCGCACGAGAACAACGAAGCAAGCAGGTTCATCCGCTGCCATATGTACATAGTGGAAAAGACATTCAACGGATGCACCAGGAACAATAGCCCGAGTGAAGCAGCAATGAAATTTTTCGAAACTCGGGTTCCCTCGCACTCGTCGGGAGCACCGTCAAGGACGAGCCTGATCAAGACAGCAACGATCGATGAAAGGCAAGCGAGCAGGACAAGGTTGACCATTCGGAAATATGCTGGCTCCATGCCTCCCAGACGGTAATTCAGGTAATACGTGATCATCGCGAGAGGGCGCTGGGGAAATATGCCGATGACCGCCAGAAGTGACCCTTTGGAGAAGATCGCCTCATTGTCAGCAATGAGGCCCTCCGAATCGTACTGCATGGGGCCCTCAAGACCAGGGGCATAGATCGCTAACGCCACGACAGCATAAAAGACGGTCAGCAGCATGACTGCGGTCAGTGACGGGAGATCGAGACGGGAGGTCATTGAGAAACGTGCACTGTCCTTTCTCTGCGATGTCGCCTCGTGGCAGGGTCTCCCGGCCTTATTGAGCCACATGATACTTCTCGACAGCTAATGCTTTCACCCGGTGGTTTGTCACTCGGTCTGGGAATCGGCCCGAACTCATTTTCGAAGCGCCCCACGATATCCTTCGAGCGGCAGTCATCGCTCCGTCGCCCTCGGCCATGGGCAGGCGATCGACGCTCTTCGGAATTCGTAGACCAAGCCCGGTTGGGAACACCCGAGGTCCCAGGTGCTCGAAAAGCTCATGGGCTCATTTCTTCGCTGTAGCGCTTCGGCAGTCCGCAGGAATACACGTACTACTAATCACACAGTAGGCAGTCGACCACTACCTCCCCGCCGCGCCTGCGACACTCCAACTCGGTGAGCTGCAGACACTGGGGCCTCTGCTTGATTCAGGAGCATCCCTTCAGACAGCAGGACACCTTCTCGGACCATATGTCGTCAGAAGAAACGGAAACCGGACCCAGTGACAAGAGGGTCACCAGTCCAAGAGCCAAAGCCAACCTCCTCATTCCAGGGCTCCTCGATATTTCAGACTAATCTTAGCCAAAGGTGACAACCGCGCACCAAGCTCCCACGGCGACACCCCGGCAATTCCTTCTTACGGTGACCTCGTCCGAGCCACAGAGGCCGACTCGATCTCTCATGCCCCAGAAGATTAGAATTGCCGGAACCCGAAGATACCATAAGGTATACTGGAGCGCACGAAAAAGAGACCCGAGCGCACTTCGCAGACTGTGTTACAGACAATAGCCCTAAAGCACCGGCAGCGCTCCACTACCGCGTTGGCCATGAGTCAGGAGCCCTGCATGCGCTGTTCCCAAATCTCGCCTCTGTTATTACTCGTATTCCTTGCTTGACATATTGTGAGCCAGTATCTTAGAATCATATTCGGTCGAGGCGGCATAGCCAAGTGGTAAGGCGACGGTCTGCAAAACCGTTATACGGCGGTTCAAATCCGCCTGCCGCCTCCAACAAGCCGGACAAGACAGGGAGGCCCCAGGAATGGGGCCTTTTGATTTTCGGTCAAGGTGTGGTCATGGGGATGCGCGGCTTTCTCGCGCATGGAGACCCTATTTCTTTCTTTGCAGGACGTTCTTCTCTACTGCCACGCACTGAATATGCGTGGCATTCATTCCAGTTGAACACCAATGAGCCTTCGGTCGAGATGTGGTCATAACAGAGGTCGAGACTTCCCGTCAGTGCCTGTGAAGCTCCTGGCTGATGGCCAACAACATAGTGAAGCGCTGCCTTTGCTTTCACGCTGTCGTTATTGACTCGGTTTGCGAATCAGGTTCCGACCTGATCTCAACGCGCTCCACCATAGTCTTGTGAGGCAGGACGGACCGGGGTGAGGTCCAAGTGCCCGTTTGTCATCAGAGATGTCTGTGCTGCACCCGCGCGAACATCGGTGATTGTCTCGCCGTCGGTGGCAATGGTCACCGCGCCGTCCCTCCCGGTCCACAGGACCATTATTCCTCGGGCACGCAGCCGCTGAAGGACTGAGACGTGGGGAGAGTGCCTCGCCGGGTACTCGGCCGATAGGATTACAATACGCGGTCGAATGGCATCGAGGAATCGATCTGAGGTGGAGTTCTTTCCTCCGTGGTGCCCGGCTTTGAGCACCGTTGCTTCGAGCGGGATACCGGACATCAGGAGCTCATCCTCCCCTTCTTTTTCCAGGTCGCCGGTGAAGAGAAATGAAACGTTCCCATGATCCAACCTGAAGACCACAGACGTGTTGTTGACGTCTCTGGATGAAAGATTATGAAGTGAGGGGGGACAGGGTTGATTGACGAAAGTAAGGCTGGAGCCACCGATTCCTATGGACCGGCTCCTTCTGTCAGCGACCTTCAGCTCAGCTCCTTTGTTGCGTGCCTCCACGAGGACACTATCGAAAAGGGGATGATCGATCTGCCCGCCATTGTACCAAAGCTCTCGGGCAGGCACCTGAGAGAGCACCGTTACCAGTCCTCCCACGTGATCGGACTGTGGGTGTGTGGCGATCACAGAGTCCAGCGCACGTATTCCGCCCCATCTGAAGAATGGCATAATTATGCTCGCACCGGCATCGAAGTATGGAGTTCGAGTGCCACCGTCGACAAGGATGCCGCACGCGTGTGGAGGCTGAATGAAAGCAGCGTCCCCTGCTCCAACGTTGAGGAAAGTTACCCGCAAGGTCGGCGAATGAGCCCTGATCCACCATCCTATTCCCGAAACAAGGAGGAGCCCGCACAACGATCCGATAACCAGAAGCGCCATCCCTCTTGAAGGGAGACGGATCAGCAACAGGAAGGAAAAACAGAGGGACGCGAAAAAGACGAATTGCGTCGGGTCCAGATGACTCACTGTCATCGCGGCCATGGGCAGATCGGCGAAGAAACCAGCTACGCGGATGATTGCCCAGATGAGGATATCAGCCGGGACGATAAGGATCGCTCCGAGCCACGGGAATAGGGCTCCCGAAACTGCTGCGATGAGACCGGCAGCGAGTGCCGGCGGTAGGATGCATCCAGCGATGAGGTTTGCGAACAAGCCGTACATGGGAAACGAGTGGAACGAGCTCACAAGAAAGGGAGCAACCGCCAGTGTGGCAACAAGTGTGACCGAAAGGATCGACAGACCCCCTCTCGCCAGAAATGAGCCGAATCGAGCCATTCGAGAGCCCCTTTCACCGGTGGGTTCGGAGAGCGTGTCCTGGCGGGAGTTGACCCATGGACCCCGCGACATATCCAGGACCTGCCTGGGTGTCAAAAGTATCCCTGCCACTGCTGCAAAGGACAGCTGAAACCCCGGAGTAAAAAGCGAAAGGGGGGAATGGAGGAGAATGAGGATGGCAGCCAAAGCAAGCGCGTTGAACGAGCTCCCTCTTCGGTCTATCAGGATCGAGCACCCCAAGAGCAACCCCATTATCATTGCCCGCTGTGCGGGGACTCGGAATCCCACGATCAGACAGTAGCCTACAATCGCAGGAAAGGAAGCCAGGGCCGCGATCTTCCGGAAAGGGATCCAGAGTAGGACACGCGGAGCAGCTCGAACAAATACTCCTGCCCCTGCAACGGTTATCAGCACGACGATCCCTACGTGTAACCCGGATGCCGACAGCATGTGGGAAAGGCCGGCTCTCTCGAACTTCGCGTTCAGCGTGGAATCCAATGCTCCCGCAGAGTTGATCCCTAATTCCCCGCGGTCTCCCAGCACTATTCCCTTCAGCACTGCCCGAACCTGATGACGGGATGTCTCGTCAAACAATCGGCCTGCGAAGCGCTCGAGAAATCGATTCATCGAGGAGCGCAGCCGGAAAAGCAGAGCCGAAAGTGACCACGGGGAGCCCTGCTCTAGGATGACAAGCGAATCCTGACCGGACAGATAGGCGAGCCAGCATATTCCCCTATCCCGACAGTACATTTCCCAGTCGTATTCTCCCGGATTCCCGCGATTGCGCGGTTTCTTGAGTCTGCTGATGAATTCAACCGTATCGCCCGCTTGCAGCGGAACAGCGTTACTCCTGAGAAAAACCCTGCCTTTTCCTTGCAAGGCCACCTTTGCAGTTTCGTTCCTGCCGTGCTCGAGAATCAGAACGCGAAAATTCGGGCCAGACGCAAGGGTCTCGGAAACCTTCGCTCGCACCTTGATCTTGGAATCCGGGAGATGAGCTTCTTTTCTCGAAGACAGGTCTCCGGCAGCGATGTACAACCCGATGAAAAAGGCAAGAGACGCTGCCCCCACCCAGACCAGGAACGGTTTCAGAGTCCTTGCAACGAGAGTAACGGACAAGCAGATGACGCAGGTGGCCATTACTGCCCACAACCTGATCCCCGAATCCTGTCCCACTGCAGCCACGATGCCCGCTGCAAGAGCGAGCGATACCGGAACGGCGGGGTAACGGTTAAGGAAGCTCAGGACCGTCTGCCTCATCTTCCTCCATACTTTCTGGCACAAACCGCTTGAACATCGCGGTTCAGAGTGATAATCGAGAAGCGCGGTTCAACCCCCCCGCCAGTAGCGGCGCTTGGTCTGGTGTGGCAGACCTGCTATACTGGGTTGGGTGGGGGTGCAATAGAATGTTGCACAGATGCCCTCCGGCTCACAACTCCCAATTTTCAAAGCCGGCGGAGGCTCGAGATCAATGGAATCATTTGGCGCATATCTCAAAGGCTTACGCGAAAAGAAGGGGAAGACTATAAATGATATCGCTCACGGTACAAAGATCGCGGTAGCTAATTTGGATTTTCTTGAGAATGACCGATTCGATCTTCTTCCTCCGCGGGTTTTTGTAAAGGGATTCATCCGGTCGTATGTCCAGGAGTTAGAGCTCGACCCGGATGAGGCCATAGCACGGTTCGAGGCTTTTCTCAGGGAAGGCGAGCTTCCGGAATACGAGGAAGAAGACCACCCCGTGTTCCACCGGCAGCCGGCTCCATCCTTTATATCGAGCAAATGGTTTACAATTGCGCTCACGGCTGCAGGGCTCCTTTCTTTGGGGATCCTGCTGCTCACGGGTGCAAGCAGGCTGTTCATGTATGGGAACGAAGCCAAAGTGATTCAACCCACGGTGCAAACAGCCCAGCCGTCGGGCTTTCGAGAATCCAAGCAGCAAGACAGGGCACCTGCTCCCGCAATGGGCAGTTCTCGCGCACAAGCGGGGAAGAAAATTCTCGAGATCAAGGCATTGGAGCGCTCGTGGGTACGTGTCTCCCCTGATTCCGGGCCGGCAGAAGAGCTGATGATGGCGCCGGGGGACGTGCAAGCTTTCACGGCAGAGCGGGGATTTGCTTTGCAGATTGGCAATGCCGGCGGCATTCGCGTGAAATTCGATGGCCGTGAGCTACCGGAGCTTGGAAAGCCCAACCAGACCTTGTCACTGACTTTGCCGTGAAGCGTCGGAGGGCTACCGGTCTTCAACGGCTTATCAACCGTGAGATAGGAGTTGTATGAGCAACCAATCTGTGAAAAAGCTGCTTTTGCTTATCCATGTCGAGGCACAGGACCATTTACTTCCTGTGGTAGAATCGGAAGGGTGGCACACGGTAAAGGATCTCTTCAAGAAGACGGGAACCTCCTACAATCAGCATTGGAATGGTAAGTACGTGCTGGATCAGGACGAGATACCCTGGAAGGTTACCGACGCGGAGTTGACCGAGTTAAAGGAGCTTCGGGGCCAAGTCGTGGTGCTTTCTGACGGTAAGTATTTCATTTCAGACGAAATTCCGTTGTACCAAGATAAGGACGGATCCACATACGCCATGGAGACGGACCTTGAGCCGCTCTTGACCTGACAAAAGGAGACTTCGTGAGACCGAACAGACCCAGATTCAGGGTTAAATCACGACTAGAGAGGGTGAAACGCCGCAGACGCGTCGTCGAATTCATGGCCGGCCTTGCTCCTGACAGTCCACACTTCATGCCGAGAGTGAACCGGCACAAATCCAACGATGCCCCACGATCGTGAGGAAGTGGTGCCACGTGCGGACAGCATGAACTTCTCCCATGCGAACCGGCCTGGAAGGTGTGACCACTGATTCTTTGCCCGCAGCGCTGTTCGCGGCAGCGATTCTTGCCGACTGCCATGACCTAGGGTTCTTGCGGCGATCTCGGATCCTGGCCCGCATTGGCACGTGCGATGTCAGCCAAGACGTCAACATTGTGGACTACGTTCTTGAGGCGGCCCGGACGTGCCGAATTCCTTGTTCGATGAATCGGTTGCCGTGGACCTCCCGGCTGCGCAAGGCGAGGAAGATCGCGCGGAAGTGGGCGGATGCTGGCGTACGGGTGATGGCTCTTCACGAAGTGATCACCAATGGCCGTGATGAGCCTCTTCTTCCGGAGGTTCTCTTCGCGTGGGGAAATGCCGGGCCCTTAGAGTACCCCAGGGCGGCGGTACTCCAATCTCGCCGGAAGCGAGAGGTGCACCCGCACGATGACTGGGTTAGAACGATCAAGCGTTTCGTGGATCATGCCTGTGTACGCGGCTTCGCAATAATCACCAGCAATGCGCCTTTGACGTATTCTCTCGTGTGTCGACGCGCCCGGGGCTCACCGGTCGTGGTAGTATGCGACGAGGTTCTCCCCTTTCTCTTGAGCCAGAAAAAGGTATCTCAGTTCCTCGACACGTACGCAGACCTGTTCGACCTGAATCTTACGCTCTTTCTCTCTCCTTTCTCTCCGGGAGATCTGCCCTCGCGACCGCAGCGGATGGCTCTGAGGGACAGTCTTGTCGCCCGTTTCGCCTCGGTGATTTACGCAGGAGAGGTGCGGAAGGGGGGCAACATGGAGCGCGTTCTCAAAGCAGCCTACAAACGCGGAGCTCCCGTGTTGGGAATAGACGCAGGCACGCCCGATCACAGAATAACGAGATTGGATCTCTTCGAAGACAGGGAGAACCGTTTCGTGCGCTCGAAGACGCATGTTTCGGCCAGACGGCCTTCTTCGGTGAAGGCATGCGCCGGAGCAAACTGTTCACGAGCTTTCGCTGCTCTTGCATGCGAGAAATCCATTCCCAGAGCCAGGCTTGACACCGGCTCGTACCTGATCCACTACACCCGTCGGTGTCCGGGACCTTGGCCGGGACAAACTTTGGGGGAATACTGTCAAACGCTTATCGACGGCACTGAAGATGCCGCGCACACCGCGTTTGACACGTTGAACCGGATTATGACCGAGCGCCGCGTCCGGGCAAGTGCACGGCTAATCCGCGGAGCGCTCCCCGTGGTGTCTTTCACTGAATGCCTGCCGGAGGACCTCAAGAGCGTGATAGCGTGGCGAAAGGGCCTTACAAGATGGACTTTTGAGCCGTACGGGGTGGCGGTGAAGAAGGAGGTGCTTACCGCTCTCGGGGCACGTCCGGTCTTGTACGGGAACGAGCTATGCTTTCGATCGCTTTCCGAAGAGGAAAAGTACCTATTTCAGCTCACAAAGCTTGGAAACAGAGACTGGAAGTTGGAGAAGGAATGGAGATTGCCCAATGATCTTGATCTCACCCTTGTTTCCCGGTCTGACATGATAGTGGCACTGCCGACAAGGGAAGAAGCTATTTTCGTTGCGAATCGCTACGATGTTCCGGTAACATGGCCCGAGCTTTCCTTGGACCTCCGGCGACCGGTCTCCTAGGTTTTTCGTAAAGATCCGCGGCGGGCCCGGCTTTTTTTCTTGGCGGCTTTGGCACGTTTGTGCAACACTCTCACTCTATGCCGTTGTCGGAGACCGATTCGAACGAATCGCAAATCAGTGGAAAACATATGAGTGATTGACTGGTCGCAGGATGCGTTTATGCAGAAGAGGCCCGAGGGCACCAGAACCTAAGCGAGGCAAGGGAGGATGGACTTGTATTTTTCCAATAATGCTGAATCAGTAGGACGAACCCCCCTGGTGCGACTGAACAGAGTATGTGGTCCCACCGAGGCGCTTGTCCTGGCAAAGGTTGAAGGCCGCAACCCGGCGTTCTCCGTCAAAGACCGGATCGGGGTCTCCATGATCCGAGATGCGGAAGAAAAAGGATTGGTCAGGCCGGGTGTGGAAATCATCGAACCTACTAGTGGAAACACCGGAATCGCGCTCGCTTTCGTGTGCGCCCAGAAGGGCTACTCGCTCACACTTACCATGCCGGAAACCATGAGCATCGAACGACGAAAGGTGCTCAGAATGTTCGGTGCCAACCTCGTCCTCACCGACGGAGCCAAGGGAATGAGGGGCGCTGTGCAGGCGGCAGAAGACATCATGGCTTCCGATCCCGAGAGATACTTCATGCCCCAGCAGTTTATGAACCCTGCGAACGTCCAGGCCCATGAAGAGACCACGGGCCCCGAGATCTGGGATGGCACGCAAGGGACAGTGGACATATTTGTGTCCGGAGTAGGTACGGGTGGCACAGTCACGGGCGTCTCTAACTACATCAAGAATAGAAAAGGGAAGAAGATCCGCACCGTCGCCGTAGAACCTGCCGAGAGTCCAGTAATCTCACAAACGCTCCACGGCCAGACGCCCATCCCCGGCCCTCACAAAATCCAGGGGATTGGAGCTGGCTTCATACCGGATATTCTCGATCTCAGCACAATCGATGAGGTCCAACTGGTATCGAGTGATGAAGCAGTGGAATACGGACGCCGGCTGGCAAGGGAGGAAGGTCTCCTGTGCGGTATTTCATCCGGTGCGGCGGTATGCGCTGCAGCGAGACTGGCGCAGCGGCTGGAGAACCGTACGAAAGTGATCGTGGTGGTGCTGCCGAGCGCAGGTGAACGATATCTGAGCTCGGCGCTGTTTGCCGGTTTGGAAGAGTGACAACAGACTTTGAGTCGGATTTTTAAGAGCCAGAGTGAGAGGATGGCACATGACAACGAGAGATGACTGCGTTTTCTGCAAGATAGTTGCTGGCCAGATTCCGTGTACAAAAGTTTATGAGGATGAGAGGGTGCTCGCGTTCATGGATATCGCACCGCTCAACAAAGGCCATTTTCTCGTAATTCCCAAAGAGCATGTGGAGACCATCGCAGAGATAGATCCGGGGTTGTACGGCCACATGGCCACAGTCCTGTGTCGTATCGCCAAAGCAGTCCAGGCAGCAGTGAAGCCGGACGGAATGAACATCATGCAGCTCAACGGAAAGGCTGGCAACCAGGTGGTTCCCCATGTTCACATGCACCTCGTTCCTCGCCTGGAAAACGATGGTCTCACGATCTGCTCTTGGGAGCCGGTCATGGGAGAAAAAGAGGAGATTCTTGCTACCGCAGAGACGATCAGGAAGCACCTGTAGCCCTTCGCCCGTTCTTCCGCTCGAAATCGAACATCCTTTTACGGCTCCGCTCTACGGTCACTGCCGTGACCTTTGTAGGGGGTGGGGGTTGGTGATCCTAAGAACTATAGGAGACCATTCTCTTCTGAAGTCATGACTGATCCTCGGAACGATTTCCCTGGTGCAGAAAGCGGATTCAAGCCGAAGTCCCAGAAAGATTTCCTGAATTACTTTGGCAAGGATCGCTGGATCCACGCGTGGCTGGCGGAAAAGCGCACTCGGCTTATTTCTGCTGTGGTCCCCCCCGTTCGTCGTCTCGGGCTGGTTCCGGACACGATTTCCTATCTGGGAATCGCTCTTCTTGCCGGCGTGGTCATGTTTTTTGTTCGCCAACCGCTGGTGGCTGTCCTGTTCCTAGTTGGCCACATCATTGCCGACGGCGTGGACGGGGCGTACGCACGTCACACAAAAAAAGCATCCCAGTCAGGTGCGTTCACCGATCTTGTCTGCGATCAGCTCGGCATGGTTGTGGTCTCCATGATGGCCATCTTTCACCACTTTGTACCGCCTCTCTTGGGGACGGTGTACATCAGCCTGTATCTCATCGTCGTCGTCTTCGGCGTGCTTATTAACGTTCTCGGACTTGGGAGCAGGATCACTATCACGAGCAAGTATTTCCTCTACGCGGTGTATGGGATTTGGGCAGCTTGGGGCGTAAACTACTTTTCAGCCCTCATGTACTTCTTCTCCACCGTAATGGCCTTTGAGGTGGTCGTCGGGTACCTCAGGTTGAAACGGGGAATTCGGAAGAAGTATGACGCAGAAGTCCGATTCTCCGACAAAGACCAGTATTCATCACGCCTGAATTACGCGTTGAACGTGGCGGTACCTGCCGGTGCGTTCCTCCTGATAATCGTAGGAGCGAACATTGTGCCCATCCGTGCCATGCTCGACAGGCCTTCAATAAAGGTGCACTGGCAGCAAGGACCTGTGATCAGCTCCGCTGAAGAGAATCTACCTATCCTGGGGCTGGCCAATTACGGGGATACCCTGCTGGTGCTGCTTCAAGGAGAAAGAGCCCCCATCCTCTTCCAAGTCGATCCGGCGCTCGGAACGCTCGGCAGATCATTCGTGTTCCCGGGCTATCTTGATCCTGCGTTTCCCGTCCTCTTCGTGGACAAGAACCAGTTGTTGGTAGCGGATCGCTCTACCCGGCTGTTCATGGGGATAGACATCGAGGAATCCTTCCACTCGCGACGCGCAGTGATCGTGCTGACCCTTCCACTCCAGCACCTTGCGATCACTGCCGCGGGATCCGGGTCTTGGAAAGATCGTCACGTATGGCTCATCGCGAACTACCTCTACACGCGTAAGACGTACGTGGTCGATCCCGGCCTGGCTTACAAGAGAGGGTCGGTTCTCGATGGCGAGGTGGCATCCTATACCAACGGTGGTTTCCCTTCTGGACTGACAGTGGTCGATAATCTCGTATTCGAATTCAACAAGAGTCCTCTCCGAGCTCTCATATATATGGCTTCTCTGAAAACCCTTTTGGAGGGAGTTGATTTGCTCGAAGCAAGCAAGGCAGCGTTCTCTCCCCCCGTCCCTAGCGCCGTAGGACCTGTAAGACTGGGAGAAGACCTCGTCATGTTAGGACCCGATCGCCGGATCTATCGGTTGCCACTCCGGGCGGTGACGGGAAGGGCAATCCCCTGAAGATTCTCGAATGGTCCTCGAAGCAAGAACTTGCATACTCTACTGGCCTTGCACGGCTGCCAGTTCCACTCTATTATCGTGAGTGGGGAGTGGCTCGACCGCAACTCACTTGTTTTCTGCGAAGACGGACGACCCTTGAGGGTGGTAGGTGAATGAACCATATCCGAAATTTCTCCATCATAGCTCACATCGATCACGGCAAGTCGACACTTGCCGATCGACTTCTCCAGATCACCGGCACGGTAGGTGCTCACGCGTTCAGAGACCAGATGCTCGACACCATGGACATCGAAAGAGAACGTGGAATAACGATAAAGAGCCAGAGCGTCGCTCTCCCGTACCGGGCCCAAGATGGGAAAGACTATGTCCTCAACCTGATCGATACACCCGGACATGCCGACTTTTCTTACGAAGTATCCCGCGCCCTGGTTGCGTGCGAAGGTGCACTCCTGGTGATCGACGCGTGCCAAGGAACTCAGGCTCAAACGTTGGCAAATTTCTACATGGCTTTGGAACAGGATCTGGAAGTCATACCCATAATTAACAAGATTGATCTCCCTTCCGCTGATGTCGAACGGGTGAAGACACAAATAGCGAAGGATCTCGGATTAGATCCCGACACTGCAGTCGCAATTTCGGCCAAAGAGGGGATCGGGATCGAAGAAGTGCTCGAGTCGATTGTGGCGAGAGTTCCTCCTCCAAGGGGTGACACCCGCGAGCCTCTGAAGGCCCTGATATTTGATTCCCATTGGGATCCGTACAGAGGAACCATTGTACACTTGCGGGTCTTCGACGGTGAGGTCAAGGCAGGAGACATGATCCGCCTTTGGTCTACGCAGGCAACATACAGGGTAGAAGAAACGGGAATCTTCCAGATAGAGCGTCAACCGCGGCCCGTGCTCCGCGCCGGGGAAGTGGGATATATCATCGCCGGGATCAAGACCGTGAGAGACACCCGCATCGGCGACACGGTGACGCATGAATCCAGGCCTTGTGCGGCACCGCTCAAGGGATTCCAGCACGTCAAGCCCGTGGTCTTTTCTTCTTTCTATCCCATATCCTCTGACGATTATGAAGATCTTTCCCAGGCCCTGGAAAAACTCCATCTCAATGACGCTGCTCTCACGTTTGAGAAAGACCATTCCAATGCGCTGGGCCACGGGTTCCGATGTGGATTCCTGGGCCTTCTTCACCTCGAGGTGGTACAAGAGCGTCTCGAACGGGAATTTGATCTCTCTCTCATCTTGACTGCTCCCTCGGTGCAGTACGTCCTCGTTCTGAAGGACGGCACGGAAATGATGATCGATAATCCTGCGAAGTACCCCGATCCAGTGTCCATCGAGAAAGCCAAGGAGCCTTTCATCCGGGCTTCAATTATAGTCCCTGACCAGTACCTGGGGGCTGTAATAAGCCTTTGTATCGATCGGCGCGGGGTCCAGAGGGACCTCAATTATCTGGATGCCACACGGGTGGAGCTCATTTTCGACTTGCCTCTCGCTGAAGTGCTTTTCGATTTTTACGACAGACTTAAGTCTATCTCTCGGGGATACGCATCGTTCGATTACGATTTTCTCGAATATCGCCCCACCGATCTATCAAAGGTGGATATTCTCGTAGCGGGTGAAAAGGTAGACGCCCTTTCCATGCTGGTTCATAGGGATCGCGCGTATCAACGTGCACGCCGCGCATGCGAAAAGCTCAAAGACGAGATCCCGCGGCAACTATTCAAGGTGGCGATTCAGGGAGCGATTGGGGGCAAGATCATAGCGCGCGAGACCATATCTCCTCTGAGGAAAGACGTGATTGCAAAGTGCTATGGTGGTGATATCACCAGAAAAAAGAAGCTACTGGAAAAACAGAAGGAAGGCAAGAAACGGATGAAACAGGTTGGCGGCGTAGTAATCCCCCAATCCGCATTTCTCGCTGTGTTGAAATCAGATGAAGGGGAATAAGTCGCCGCAAGGGATTACCACAGCCACCGCACCACGAGGCTCACGAGGATTATGAGCACAGCGGCGAAGACCAGAAATGGGGCAGCGCTGACCTCCTCGAGGTCTTTCTGTTCCGTCCTACGCGAAGCGCATCCGCCGGCCTGAGTGCACGCGCTGCATTCGCGTTCTGTTGTCATGATTTTGCCTCCGTCGTACAAGTTTTTGGCTCTATATTTATAATACCGGCTCTTGGAGACAACGGCAAGAGGTAGAAATTGGGATGGAAAGGGAGAGAGGCATCTTCAAGAAGTTGAATTATTGGCAGTTCGGTCCTTTGTGACGGAGGAGAGAATGGGCTGGAAGCAGCGGAAGCGCGCGATTGCTCCCCGTCAACCTCAAACCCTACAGCAGGGTGAGAAGCGTTCCGCAGACCGCTCTTTCGGATCGGGAATGGACCGTGACTTGATTATATGGTGTCAGTCCGGCATGACTGCTCGATTTCCGCTATGAGCTGCTCTACCGTATCGGCACCTGTGGGCAATGCGTCTACGTGTAGAGCCTCCAGAGCGTATTTCGCTCCTTTACCCTCGAGGTCGGCGCGGGTTCGCACCTGGTGAACGCCCAACTCGTTCAAGAACTCGGCGGCCCTGACCCCTCTTTTTCTTTTCAAGTCAGCGAACGGGTTCTTGAGAATCCGCTCTAAGCTGGCGGTTCCTTCCTCCACATTCTTACGAATCAGGACAAAATAAGGAGCACTTCCAAAGTGATCGGATAGTCGCGACCGCATTGAGGGCGGCTGCTCATCATCTGCGTCGAGAGGACTGGCCACCAGCAAGGAGTCCCGTTTCTCGGGCTCATAATGTATCAAGATCCTGTCGATATCCGGCCACCTGTCAAGGATTTCCTCTTCCAGCTCCGATGTCACTTCGTGAGCCTCGCGAAGAAGTCTGACGTCCATGGTAACTGCTATTTCCACGAACTTGTACCGACCCGAGTTTCGGCCGCCAACTGAAATGACATCTTTGACGTTCGGATGTCCCTCCAGCACCTTCCTGATGCCGTCCAGGGTGGGAAAATCCAGGGTGGCTTCAAGCAAGACTTTTACGGAGTCAATGAGGATCCGAAATCCTATTTTGGCCACGAGCCCGGCAACAATGACGGCGGCGTATCGATCGAGATGATAACCGAAGAACGACCCCAGGACTCCTATCAGAATCACCACGGTTGACAGGATGTCTGTGGTGACGTGCTTTGCGTCTGCGACAAGGCTGGGGGATCCAACCTCGATACCCACCTTGAGCTCGTACCTCGAGAAAAGAAAGGCTGCCACGATAATAAAGACTATACCTGTCACAACGAGAGGCAGGTTTTGGATCTGATACGCCTGATGACCGGTTACAGCTTCCCTGGCTATCTCGTAAGCAGCAAGAAAGATGAACAGGGAGGACAGAAGGGCAACGAGGTTCTCAACCTTGTAGAGACCTTCAGGAAAGGTCTTGGTCTTCCGATCTGCTATGAGTATGCCTAAGAAGACGGTGAGAGCAGAAATCACATCTGCAAGGGAGTGGACAGCATCTGCTTTGAGTGCAAGACTCCCCGACGCCAACCCCAGGCCGTACTTTGTCGCAGACAATACCCCATTTAGTAGGCACGAATAAAACGCGACGCGGGAGTAGCCCCGAGTTCTGTGATTCACATTATTCTCGTCCCGAGGCCGGCCTTCGATGTCTCCTCCTTCTCCACGGCGGTGCTTCTTCCGGGTTACTCCTAAAAATCCTCGTGCTGCCACATTTCGGGCAGACGAGCTGTCTTCCTCCACCGAAGGGAACCTCCCATCGATGGTCGCATTTCACACAATGAAACTTCCGATTTCGGGCCTCTGGCATAGCCCGGTTATCTCCAGGATAGACGGGATTCAAGACCTCGCATGTGCAATTTCTTCCTTGCTCTTGAGGTCCCGACGCGGGAACGTTGCTACAAATGTGGTGCCTTGCCCGGGTCTCGACCGGAATGTGATCGATCCCCCGTGCTCTCTCATGATCTTTTGTGTGACCATGAGACCGAGGCCGGTGCCTTGATCTCCCTTTGACGAGAAGAACTCTTCGAACATGTGCTCGCGGACGTCTTTTCCTATTCCCACACCGTTGTCCCGCACCTCGACCACTGTCGAGCCATCTGGGCCGGATCGACTGCGGATTTCAACCTGGTGGGTGTCCTTCCACAGATCAAGCTTGCATGCATCCAGGGCGTTGGAGACGAGGTTCGAGAGCACCGTGTGGAAGCCGGCGGGGTCGATAACCGCTTCCGTCAGGTTCTCATCAAGGTTGAGCTCGACCTGAATGTGATACTGTCGCGCAGTTTCTTTGAACAACTCATACACTTCGCGGATGATACGATTCGGTTGGATGACCTGGAAGTTTGGCACCCGTGGCTTGGAGCAGTACAGGATGTCTTTGACGATCTGGGAGATCTTGTCAAAGTTGAGCAAGACCATATCCCATCCTTCTTGGATTTCCTTTTGATTGCGAACTTCCAAGCCTTTGTTCACCACATAGATGCCCCCCTCGAGCCCCATCATGATGTTCTTGATGCTGTGGGCCATGCCGGCAACCGTCTCCCCCAGCAGGATGAGCTGATTCTTCATCTCCGTGATGGGCGAGATGTCGACTCCCGTCTGGACTACCCAAAGGCCTCCGGTCTGTTCGTCATTCGCAATGGCTGTCTGGCAGAGGCAGGTGATACGCGAACCCTGCCTCATTTTCAAGGTTACCTGTCTGCTGTGATTTTGACCATCTTCTACAGTCTTCAGTGCAGGGCAGTCTGAGCACTGGGACGCGTCGATCCCATAGAACTCGTGACAGGGCCTGCCGTCAGCAGGACCGAAATCATGCCGAGCCCGTTTGTTGGCCCAGCTCACCCGCAGGGATGCATCCTGCACTGTCACGTAACAGGGAAGCGATTCTAGTATGGTGTGACAGTGTGCTCTTGTGAAGCTGTGTTCTTCGGTGCCGGTCTTTGCCTCAGGGCCCATGACGAACCTCTCACACTGCGTGCAAGGATTCCGGAGGTTGCGTAGCCTCTGGGTAGTCTCGGCGGTCGATCCTCCATGTTGGCCTTATGGGAATAGAGGACATATCCCGGACTTGACTCAACCGGATATCATCCCTTAACCGATTGTCTGCTTTATTGCCGCTAACAGGGCTTCCCTGTCAATAGGCTTTTCGAACACGGCTACAGGCTTAGGTACTGCCAGATGTCTTCCCGGAATACCGCTGATGACGATGACGGGCGTATTCTTAAGCTCCTTCTCCTTGGTAAGGTTTCGATAGAAACGGGTTCCCGTCTCGTTGGGCATCTGCAGGTCAAGCGTGACAAGATCCGGTCGCTCTTTTCGCAGTACAGTGAGTGCTTCTTCTCCATTGCTGGCAGAGCAGGTTTCGTACCCTGAATCCTGAAGAAACGCAGTGAGATACTTCACTATATGCGGCTCATCGTCGACCACCAGGATTTTTTTTGACATAGTAACCTCCTCCTGCCCGGTTGATCAGTGCTCTTCGGGTTCGAAGTCGGGATGCTCGTACAGAATCGGCATACGATTCATAATCCAGCGAAAAGTGAGAATTCCGATCGTAACGACCGTAACTGTGAGAACAACCTCCATCCAGTGGGGTACGTACCGATCTGCCCACGCGAGATGCCAGTTGAAGGCTATGATGGAATGATTCAGTCGGTTGAAAATGATTCCTAGAGCCGTAACGATCGCCATAGCACGCACCAGCCCAACTAGTCTGTTCTGAACCGCATACACGAACAGAAAGGCAGGAAGCAGCACGAATCCCAGGACTTCAACGAGGTAGAGATAGCCGTAGCCAGTGGTCAAGTACCCCCAGTTGTTGCCGTGTGCCAGTCCCACGACTTTCATGAAGAAGTAGGCGAACAATGACACCGCGGCAGCTTTACCCAGTCCCAGGGTTACTCTGTCCAAGTGCTCCGGATCGTGATGCTTTATCTGATGAGAGAAGATTCTGTGCGATGCTGCGCTCTCGATGATGGTCATGACAAGCCCTCCTGTGACGGCTGTCATGAAGAACCACAGAGGAATATAGTCGGAGTACCAGAGCGGATGCAGTTTTTCCGGCATCAACAGGAAGATCGATCCGAGGGCCGATTGGTGCAACATGGAGAGGCAGACGCCAAAGATCGTGGCTCCAAGGGTTGCCTTGATAAATATCTTTCTCGTTCTCTTCAAGTTAAGCCATTCCCAAATGGCAGGACACCACTCCACGAACTGACAGCTCAAGTACAAGGCAACGTGCCACGCGACGAGGAAGAGGACCGAATTGACCCCCCATGACACGACCATGGGATACGGGATTCGGTAGTACCTGCCGAGATCGAAGGTCAGGGCAATTATGGCGAAAAGATACCCGAGGAAACCGGTCAACACCGCGGGGCGGAAAAGGAACGCATAGTCCTTCATGCCCATCAGATGCACTGCCGTGCCGATAACAAATCCACCGGCGGCCAAGGCCACACCGCACAACATATCAAATCCGATCCATATTCCCCAGGGATTATTGTCCGAAAGATTCGTCGAGGGGCCGAGTCCGTACACGAGCCTATAGATGATTACCGGAATCCCCACAATGAGGATGACGGCTACCACCGCATTGAAGGGAGTGTAGTTGCTTCGAAGATATTCCCGCCAGGTCATGCCCAGAAAGAGCTTCTCCTGGATCCACGTGGGAGTTTCGGCAGCAGATATCGAGGAGCTCATTACTTGCCCTCCTTTTGCTCAAGAGCCCGCCTAATTTCATCTTGAGTCATCTTGTCTCTATACTTTTTGAACGAGTAGAACCCCATGCAGAGCGCGGGAATAGCCACAAATACCGGGGCTACCAGTGAGAGAAATGGTTTGCCGAACGTGGGAATGGGAACCGTTCCCAGGTCGGTCCTGAACCCGATCATGTTGAATGGCACGGCAGACAGGTAGAGCCAACTGGTACCCCCTACCTCATTTTCTCCATACACATGATTCACGTACCGTCCCGGATTATCCTGAATCCTCTTGTGTGCCAGGTCGATGAGGTCGGACCGCTTGCCAAAGGTCATGGTTTCCGCCGGACATATGGCCACGCATGCCGGCACTCCACCCTGTTTGCTGATCTTGTCGAAGCAGAAGGTGCATTTCGTCACCTCCGGCGTCCAGGGATCGTTGTACTGGTACGCGGGGATGTCGAACGGACAAGCAGCCATGCAGTAGCGGCAACCCACGCAGAGGGAAGCATCGTACGTGACAGCCCCAACCGGCGTTTTGGTGAAGGCCTTCACGAAACATGACGACGCGCAGCCAGGCTCATAGCAATGCATGCATTGCTTCTTCACATAGATGGGCCGCGATGCATCTCGTGGATTATTGAACCGGTTCACGACAGTGAAGGTGTCCGCGTGGGTTCGCCTGATTTTCTGGAATACTGTCTGATCCTTTTCATATTCCCTGAGAGACCGCTCATTGGGAAGCTTGTTCGCTTCCTTGCACGCCCATTCGCAGCGCCGGCAGCCAATACAGACGGTCGTGTCCACGAGAACTCCGAACTGGTTCGGATATCCCGGTAGATTGAGAGCATCCCCGAATGCATCCCTAGAGCCGCCGAGGGCGAGCCCTCCTATGCCGGCAGCGGTTAGTATCTTTAAGAAATCCCTTCTGGTTCCATCCATCGTGCCGTCTCCTGTGTTACTGGACTCTGGTGCGGCGTGATCTTCTCTCCATTCAGTCTTTTTCCCTATAGGTGAGGAACCGCCAGAATGAGATGAAGAGAAAGAGATAGGCAATGACCACCAAGTATTCCATTCCCTTGGTCAGGGTGTAGAATTCATGCAGGATATTGGGCATCGTTGATCTCCTTTTCTGTCAGGCCTGGTTTCGAGGCTGCCGGCAGGCAACTGTGCTCTCCAACATACGGCGCAGCGTTCGCCTCCTACTTAGCCATGCCAAGCTTCTCCGGTGCCCTGGCAGTCTTCACGTCCTCTCTTGCCGGATGGCATTTGACGCATTCGAGGGCCGCAGGCTTTTGCTGCATCGCATCATGGCAGCCAATGCACTGGCGATGATAAGCTCCCAAGATTCCGGGCTTTCCCAGGCTCCCGGGCTGGAATGGAGCCCCGTGACAACTCGTGCAGGGGGGGACCTTTTTATCCACCGCTGCCAATGGCTCACTCTTATGATGGCAACCGGAACACAGAGTCTGGTCTCCCATTCCCGCGTGGAATACCCGCGCTAGAGAGTTCTCGTTGGAAATGGTCGTGAGCTTTGCCACGATCCTCTGATGAGGAAGAGCCGCGGGTTTGAACTCCTTCTCGAGGACTTTGATTTCCAGTTTCTCGGGCATTTTTTCTTTGTCAAAGACAAGGGCTTGGGCAGGAGCGTCGACAGGCACACCGTTCACCGGGCCCCTGTGGCACACAGGGCAGGAGGCCTGGGGTAGCGATGCCCGAGAAACCTGGTGACAGCCTGCGCACTTTGCTGCCTCTTTCGCTTCCGCATGGCATCCTGCACAGGACTGAGACGCGTCCACCTTGTGGAATGCTCGCCAGAAGCTTACCCCTCCACCTGTGGCCTGATCTCCCGGAACGGTGTGGCAGTTGCCACACTTTTCCAGGGAACGGTGATGACAGGTGCTGCAGAATTGTGCCCTGGGCTCATGCGCCTTATGGTTGAATCCCACGGTCTTCATCCTGCCGATAATTTTTGGAGACGGAGCATCTGAAGGCTGCTGTAAGCCCGCAGGCTGCTGCTCCGTGAGCGCTAGATCCATGACATCCTTCTGGCCGCGAACCAGTCGAGGAATCGCACGGATCTCTTCAGGGGTCAGGTCCTTCCGTTCCCCGTGACAACCTTTGCACTCAAAGGGTCCGAAACGCTTCTTTTCATCCTCCGAGAGATCGACCCGACCTTGTGCAGCGGCTCGACCCTTCACTTCTTCCATGGCCTTCATGTGACAGCCGATACAGGCCGCGTGAGAAGCGGTCTTCATCGACCGGACGTTTTTCTCGGTCTTCTCTTTATGGCAGGCACCGCAGGCATTCGCTGTGTCCTTCTTGTACAGGAGGCCCGTCTGTTGAGGATTGTATTGATGATGGCAGAGATAGCACCGCTGATCGGTACCCTCGAACGGCCCGACCAACTCCACTTTGTCTGCTACGTTGTACGCGGCGGGATCAACGAGTTTCTCAACAGCCGCCTGGTGCTGATGGTGACGCTTGTAATTGAATATTGGAGACCATTTCCAGCTAACTCTGTCCACAAAAGGGCGCTTCACATGACAAGAGCCGCACAGGCCTATACGCGGTCCGGTCTTCTTTCCCTCAGATGCCAATTGGTCATGGCATCCCACGCAAGCTTCGTGGAATCCGTACATGATGGAGGTCTTGTCCGTCCAATCAACTGGAGCTTTCGGAAACTCGAAGACCTTGACGCCGGTCGCGGTGGGGCTCGCTCCGCCCTTCCTGAGGATGTGACAAGTACCGCAATCCTCCATCTTGGTTTGCTTCAACGCACTGGTATGTCTGTCGTGATCGAATGCCACAACGGGACGCTCCAGGTCAGGGGCACTTCCTCTATGTTCCAGGAAGAGAGCGAGTTTCCTGCCCGCGGGAGGAGCGTCCTGAGAAGTATCCCGTGTTTCGGCGAGCGTCAGTTGCCAGAACATAGCCACAAGCATAACGCCTGCCACACAAATCGCAGTACCCGTAACGACCCGTCGCATGGTTATTTCCTCTCTCATGGCGAACGGCCTTCCGTGCTCGACTGTCTAATCAGCTTTGAGCTCGTCAGGGATTTCCATGACGTCCACCAGTATTTCACTGAAGAACTTCACGTGCTGACCAAGTTTGTACACGCTGATCACATCCTCTATTCCGCTGTGGCAGTTGTGACACGGAGTAATGACGATGTGCGCCTTTGTGGCTGCCAATTGCTCCGCCTTGACCCGGTTACCGGTGACGCGGGAGGTTTTCCACGGAGGCCCGCAGTTGATGACTCCTCCTCCTGCTCCACAGCAGTAGTTGTGCTCGAAAGCCGGCTCAGGAGGCGTGAAGTCAGCGCAGGTAGCCTGAATGATTTCCCGTAGCTTCTGACCGAGTCCTCTGCCCCTGACGATGTTACAGGGATCCTGGACAGTTACTGGCTCCTCGAACTTCCGAGCGATCTTGATTTTTCCGGAGAAGATGAGCTCGTGATAGAAATCCACTGCGTGGATAACCGGAACCGGTGGCTCTCTCCAGCCGAGCCATCGTGGTCCGTCGTACACTGCGCCGCGAAACGCGTGCCCGCACTCGCCCATAACGATCCTCTTGGCTCGGAGTTTCAGAGCCGCCTCATGATGCGCCCGCTCCACTCGTCCCATGACCTCGAAGTCACCGGAATACATGGCCATATTGCTGTTGTCCCAGCCGTCAAAGGACGGCATGGTCCAGTCCACTCCCGCGACAGTCATGATCAGGGCCATGTTTCCGATGAGCTGTGCGAGAATCTTCGGTTCGGGAGCAATGACCGAATAGAAGACGTCAGCCCCTTCCTTGTCCAAAGGGATTCTGACAGTCGGCACCTCCGAGCGCATCTCCTCTTCCTGCCACTGGAGGGTATCGATCCACTCGTCTTGTTTGACCCACATCTGGTTGAGCGTCACTGCATGACTATTCACAGTATCCTGAAGGAATTGGGGTACCATCCCGCATTCGCTGCAGATTCTCCGGATCACGAGGAGAAGGTACGCAATGTCGATCCCAAATGGGCAGTACATGCTGCATCGCCGGCAGACGTTGCATTCAGTGTGCGCGATGCGAGAGCACTCCCTCAGGAAATAGGGATCTACCCTCCCTTTCTTCTTGAGGATCTCCCATAGGGTTTGCTTCACTTTCCCCACGGGAGAGAACCGCGGATCCCTGTCGTTGGAAAGGAACCAATGGCACGCGTCAGAGCACAGTCCACAATGAACGCACGTGTTCAGATACGTCCGAAAACGCGCCGCGGTTTCCTTGCTTATGATTCTATTGATAACCTCCTGGATCCGTTCTGTGGTCAGGGTCTTGACAGCTTCATCCAGACCGGGATCGGAAACAGTAGGGATCTCAATTGCCGGCACTCCCATGGTCTTGTCCTCCGCACAATCGCTGTCCGTTTACGAGACGCCCGTACTACCAGTCCTTCGCGTTGCGAACTGCTCCGAATTCGGACCCCATGTACGCTCTCGTGAACGGAAAGAAAAGCATGTGACTCAGTCTCGTGAACGGTATGGCCATCAGCATGACTGCTCCGGAAATCATGTGCACCAACACCATCGTTTCATAGTGGAACCACTGCTGATGAGCCGCGAACCCCGTGACAAAGGGAGCCGCTGCGATGGCCAGAAGCAGGTAATCCGATGCCGAGGTCACGAATCGCACTTCAGGAAGCATGAGTCGTCTCACGAGGAAGAACAGCCCTCCCAAAATCACCAGAACCGTCATGAACGTGGCGAGATTCTCCGAAACGGTGGCCCAGCGTGCTCCCCAGGCAAACGCGAACATCGCCACGTGAGCGGTGAGAAAGATAGGGAGCAGCACGAGGCACAGATGAAAGGCAAACGTGACAATGGTCACCTCGTAGCGCACCCTCATGTTCTTGGATGCAAAGGGAACTACCCAGTGCAACAGAGAACGCAAACCATATTTGAGACTCATGTACGGAATTACTTTGTCCTTCTTGGCCATCTGGACCATCCTCACAATCTGGAAGGTCATCCCTCCCAGGAAGACAATGAATGCAATCCAGACAAGGGGACCACTTGCAAATTCGTACATGCGCCACCTCCTCTCAGCGGGCCAATTCGCCCACAGGAACGACTTTCTTGAAATAGGTTCCCATCTCAATCACTCGCAGCATGACCTTGGAGCCGTCCGGGCTGCATACCGGCGGCCAGAGCTCCTCATAGGGAAGAGTGGAGATCTTTCCGTCCACCACGAGAAACCGTTTTCCGCCTCTTTCCGCCTTAGCTAAGACCATCGATCCATCTGGGCTAAAGGTGGGGTCCCAGACCATGTCGAATTCTTCGGACCACGGCTTCCCATCGGTCACGATCGTCCACTTTCCGTCATTTTTCATCGCTGCCGCTACCCGGCGACCGTCCGGGCTGAAGACCGGGGGCATGACCGCTTCTCCAACAGTCAGCGACCACGGTGAGCCGTCCACCGCCACGGTCCAGCGGCCGAAATCGGGGGCAACTACTGCGGCAATTCTGCTGCTGTCGCGACTGAACGTCTGATGCCAGATCTGGTTGAACGCTCTGGACCAGAGAGGCTGCCCATTTCGGAGCAGTTTCCACCCATCCTGAGTGAGCCCCGGTGCAACTGCGTCGTGTTTGCCTGGTGCGAACACCGGCTTCCACACTGCCTTGAAATCTTCCCCCCAGGGCCGACCATCCACGGCTATAGTTTGCCGACGGGAAGGAAGCCGCACCTCGGCAGCGACGGCGGCTCCGTCATCGCTGAAGGAGCACCCCCAGACATTCAGAAACGTTGAATCCCAGGCTTTGCCATTCACTGCCAGGCTCCAGAGTCCTTTCTGGAATTCCCACACGTCCCCTTCCGATAGAGGCGACATCTGAACATTGGCCGCAGTGTTTCGCCCATCTCGACTGAGCTCGCAGCTTCGCGCCTCCAAAAAGGATTGCTGCCATGCCTGCCCGTTCAGCGCGATGCCATATCCCGCGGAGGTGCGAATGTTTGCCGCTATTGCCGTCCCATCGGCTGAGAATTGAAGGTTCCACACGTAGTCGTACGTCTCTTCCCACGGCTCGTCGTCCACAACAACGGTCCATTCGTCTTCATTCATGCCTATGCAGACCAGAGCCCCGTTTGGAGCGAACTGCAGGGACCAAGCTTTCTCGAACGTGTTGGTCCATGTCTCTCCGTTAACACAGGGAACGATTGTCTCTTCGTCCGTGCAAACCAGCGCGGCGACACGCTCGCCGTCAGGACTTGCGACGAGCTCCTGCACCTGTCGAAACATTTCTCGCCACTTGACCGGATGCGCGATCCGCCGGTTTGCCGTGTCCCACTCCATCCTGCTCACATGCATGTTCATTCTCCCACTCCCGGGCCGCAATTATTCTTGTGAGGCTTTCGGTTGCAGCTCTCCGTCTGGATGCGGCACAAACGGGTCTCTGCACACCCCGAGTTGCCGGCTGAACCTATCGAGAATCCTCCTGTCGGGCCGAAAGCGTGCTTCCGATGCAGATCCTATCTGATCGGGTTTGTGAGGGTAGGCATCTGTGACGTCGAGACAACTGCTGTCCCGTCGACTCTGACCTCCCACAGCGTCAGAATCGGAGGCACCGTGCCCCGCGATTCGCAAAGCCGTTGCTTCACGTGGAGTGCCTCCTACATCAACTCGGAGGCCGAAACTTTTGATTCTGCCGAATCACTGTCAACCACTTCAGCGTCAACATATGACTCGCTGTCTGGCCGAGGCGTACCGGCCGGATCGGACGCCCAGGATTGCGGAATTTTGAGGACAAACCGCGTCCCCTCACCCGGCTCGCTCTCGAACGCCATTTCGCCACCATGCTCCATGACGATCTTACTGGTGATGAGAAGGCCCAAACCTGTTCCCCTACTTCCTTTTGTGGAGAAGAAGCTCGAAAAGATTTTGCTCTTCACCTCGTCGGTCATACCAATGCCATTGTCGGAAACCTCAAAGACCAAGTTTCCTTCCCCATCGATTCCCGTCTTCACGACAATTTTGTGCTGGACGTCCTTCTTATCCAGCTCGCACGCGTCAATGGCATTGGCGACGAGGTTCGACAAACACGTGTGGATCCCCCTCTGGTCCAAATACGTTTTGAATAAGGCTCCCACCTGGCTGTCGAATTGACGCTCAATGACAATGGACTTTTCTTGGGCGCGGATGTCGTACAGGGCGCAAACTTCTTCAGCAAGCAAGTTGACGTCTGTCTCCTCATATTGTGGAGGCCGTTCCTTGGCGTAAGAGAGCAAGTCCTGGACCAGACTGCTGACGAGCGCAATGTTTTTCTGCACCATGGTCCAGCCACGCGCCAGCAACTCCTTGTCGTCGTCTTCCACGGCGCTCTGGACAACGAAGACGCCTCCTTCCAGCCCCTGGATAATGTTCTTGATGCCGTGAGCGAGGCCTGCTACCGTTTGCCCGACAACGGCCAATCGATCGGAGGCTTGCTTTTCCCGTTCCAGTTTCTTGTAGGTCCTGAGATCCTGGTAAAAGCCAACGCTGCCAGAAGTCCTTCCGTTCTCGGTAAGGATGAATCCGGAGAATCGAACTGGGATCTGTTCCCCTTCTGCAGAGAGGATGGTTGTCTCTTGCGCTATTACGCGGGGGATCTCGGCCTCTTTGCCGAGATATGAATCGACTATGCGCTGGACAAATTGCTGTGGAAAGTATTTCTCCAAGCTCGGGTCCCCAATAACATCTTCCGACGTATATCCGAAGAGAGCCTCAGCAGCCCTGTTAAAGATGGCGATCTTCCCGTGTTCATCCGTCGCGACGATTCCGTGAATGGAGTTGTCGATCAGATTGGTTTGGAAATCCTTCGTCGCCATCAATTCTTTCTCGAGCTTCACCCGGTCTTCAATGTCGACCGCTATAATCATGGCGTAAATCACGTTGCCTTTATCGTCCAGAATAGGCGTGGTGTAGCTGACGTAGTTCGATTGCTCTCCCGATTCCGTAAGCCCGCAATGCTCTTTGCGGCACGAGGCTCCTCGCGTCAACGTGTCAAGGGCGTGACAATCCTCGCATTGCTCGGTACGCTTCTTGAACACCTCGTAACAATGCATGCCAATGCTTCCTTTGAAACGGTCCTGCATGCATGTGTTCTGGCGGACTATCTGGAGGTCTTTGTTGATTACACAGATGAAACAGGGAACTTGCTCGAACAGGTTCTTATATTCCCACCTGCTTCGGACCAGTTCCTGAGTTCGCCTCCTGATCTGGTCCCGCATGATAGTGAACCCCCGGGCGCACTGTCCGATTTCGTCCTCAGACGTTATCTGAATGTCGCACGTGAAATCCCCGGCTGCGATCATCCTCGTGGCCTGCCTGAGCATGGTCACAGGCCGGTGTACACGCAACACCATAATGGCCACGATGGTAAAGAGGACCGCCGCGCACGTGCCCAACCCGAGGAGCACGATTTTTGTCACGAGTGAGCGAACGTGCGCGTCGTATCCTTTCATGGACATTCCTATGTCCAATACACCAAGCACCTTCTGATTCGCGGGATGAACATGGCATACTGCCGTATAGCAACTGGGCTCGTTGTATATGGGCGTGATGATTCCGAGAACCCTGTACCCTTCGTGGGAATGCACTCGTGTTCTCTGGTCTGTCACCACGTGACTGAACGGCTCGTCCTTGGAGTGACAGGCGAAGCACGCTTCAGCCTGTTTGTCGACCCTGGTGCCAACGTCCTCTGCGTGGCTGGAGAACTTCGTGATTCCCTCATGATTGTAGATGCGGATTGCATATATCTGCGCTTCTGTGCTCATGTTGCTCACTATGTTCTGTGTAGCCTCGGGATCGTCATGCAGCATGCTGTATCGCGTGGCCTTTATTACGGACGAGCTGAATCTATCGGCCTCTCTGACGAGCCGATCGAAAAAGAGCTTCTGCTGGATGTCCAGGACCAGGTAGATGAAGATCACGTAGGAGCCCAGCAAGATGCCCCCCACCCACAGCCCGATCTTGAACGCAAGGCTCCTGGACAGATCAGTCAACTTCTCCTTCAGCCAACCCATGGGGACCTCGTCTTTCCGTGCAGGCGAGTCGTCCAGGGCGATTATGTTCCTACGACTTCCTTGACGGCCTTCAGGAATTCCTCTTTGTTTATGGGTTTCTCGATGTAACCCTCGGGAGGTGGGATCGACCGCTCGTGGATGAATTTCTTGAAATCCATGTACCCGATTACCGGTGTGGAGAATCCAGTTACCATAATAACGGGCACGTTCTTCAGGCTCTGGTCTTTCTTCAGCTCTCGGTACATCTTGATACCAGTCTTCTCGGGCATGAGTAGGTCAAGACACACCAGGTCCGGCTTCTCCGAAACGATTTTCTGCAGCCCCTCCTCGCCGTTGCAGGCTTCGCAAACCTCGTAGCCGTTCTTCCTTAAGAGCGTTCCCAAGAAAACGAGAACGTCCGGCTCGTCATCGATAATGAGAATTTTCTTCGGCATGACCAGCCCTCCTTTCGTGGGGCGACCGCACAAATGCTTTCAGGAATACCTGCTCTTCACGTTGCCCGATCCGATCTGTTCAGTCGGGAGTACCTAGCTGCCATTGATAGAGCAATACACGTGCCAACCGGATGAATTCCACGCGCGTCTCGCCTGTGGGATGGACATCCTGCCCACCATCCTCAGGAAAAAACGGGTGAGGCGCCCGTTCTCCTGTCGGTGGTCCGGCCGTGGTTGCCATTCGCCAGGGAATAAGGCAAGACCTGGGGGAACTGCCACAACGATGTCTTCTCAACAACGTCTGTCGGTTCAGAAACGAAACAGGTAGGAAGTGTTTCTCGTCGCGAGTGCAGTCCGGGAGGGTGATTCTGAGCTCGTCGCAGGAATGAAACGATGTTGCACAGATGAAACTAGTGGCTGATGCCGTACTTCTGCATCTTCCTCCACAGGGTGGCGCGGCTCATCTGGAGGCGTCTTGCAGCATCGCTCTTGTTCCAATGCGCGTCCTCAAGCCCTTTGAGGATGAGCTGTCGTTCCAGGTGATCGAGAGCTTTCTCGCGCGACGAGACCTTTGGCGGCTGTGGCGCGGCGCACTGGTTCGTAACTGTCTGCGGGAGATCCCGGGGGTGAATCAGGGCTCCTTTGGCGTGGACAAACGCGTGCTCGATAGCGTTTGCAAGCTCTCTTATGTTGCCAGGCCACGTGTACTGCTCCAGGAGCTCCAGGACCTCGTCCGTTATCCCCTGAATGTTCTTCCCCATCTGGGTGTTGAATTTCTGAATGAAATGACCGACCAGCAATGGTATGTCTTCCCGTCTCTCTCTCAGGGGCGGCAAGTGGATGGGAAACACGCTAAGCCTGTAATACAGGTCGTCCCGAAAGGAGCCTTCAAGAACCTTCTTGTACAGATCCCTATTGGTGGCCGCGATGACGCGGGTGTCGATCTTGATGGTGCGATTATCTCCAACTCTCTGAAATTCCCGCTCTTCGAGGACGCGCAGAAGCTTAACTTGCACAGCGGGGGTGATCTCCCCGATCTCGTCGAGGAACAGCGTTCCCTCGTTGGCCAGCTCCAACTTGCCCGCGTGATCGCGGATCGCCCCGGTAAACGCTCCTTTCGCGTGACCGAACAGCTCGGATTCAAGGATGCTCTCCGGCAGAGCTGAACAATTGATAGCCACGAAGGAGCGATTCTTTCGTGCGCCATAGAAGTGGAGAGCCCGGGCGATCAGCTCTTTCCCTGTTCCCGACTCTCCCTGCACGAGGACCGTGGTATCGGTGTTCAGCAGACTCGCCATGGTCTCGAATACCTTCTGGATGGCCTCACTTCTCCCTACGATCGTCCTGTATCCGTACTGACTCTCGAGCTCCTCTTCCATCCAGCGGCTCTGGGAGATGTCTCGAAATGTCTCGAGCCCACCGATAATGCTGCCGTCCGCGTCGTACAGCGGGGTAGCATTGACCAGGAGGCGGACGAGCTGGTTATTCTTGTTTCGAACCGTGACTTCCACGTCACGGCGAGGATGCCCGCACGAGAGCGCCTTGTCTACCGGGCAGTCCTCACGGCAGAGAGGAGTCCGAAATATCTTGGCGCATTCCTTGCCGAGGACCTCTTCCTTGTGGAACCCGGTGATTCTCTCCGCTGCCAGATTCCAGGAAAATATCTTCCATTCCCGGTCCAGAGCCATGACGCCTTCGGAAATGCTGTTGAGGATAGCCTGGAACACTTGCGCCTCTTCCATGGTTTTTCCCCCTTGCTCGGCGAGCCCGGCTAGACTCGCTATCCTGTCGTCCTACGACTAGCTCGAGGGGAGCCCGACATGTGTGAATCCCAAGTCCCAGGGTAGAAGTACCGTGCGTCAGATTGAAGAAGTCTCGCGTGACTAGCCCGCTAACGACAGGAATGCATATATCCATCCATATCGCTAGTATGCATTATTTGTACCATGTCTTCGTTCGTTAGTAAAGGTCGCGCGGAGGCCAACGACGCCTCTCTCGGGACAAGGCTCCGCTTGCTCAACAGAAGAATCCTTCATTGTCCGCGTCCACCGCTTCCACGAGAATGCGACCCATCTCAGGAATCGCAGAAAAGACGCGGTTCCAATTGGGAATCAACGGTGGGCCGAGGGGATTCTCCCGGATGACTTCGGCCGCGATCCTGATGGCCTCGGCAAACATCTCTATGGCAGTGGCTTCCTCATGACGATCGTACACTAGACCGTTTATCCTGGCGTCATCATGGTACATGGAGGAAATATCCTGTGCTTCTTTCAGAAAAGTTGTTCGCAGCGTACCGAAGAAACCATAGCCGAGGACTACTCCATAGGAACATATGACTCGAAACAGGGTCTTGCAGATGTCAATGGACATTTTGTTGAGGCCCCTGTCCGGGTCTTCGAGAGAAAGGGCTTGATGTTTATGCTCGTAATTCTGGCAGAGCTCTACCTGACAGACACGGTTTATGGAGCAGTTCCTAAAGATCTCTGCCAAGACGCCGATCTCGAGCCCCCAGTCGCCCGGAATTCGGTTTACCCGGGCCAGGTCCGCGATCATCGAAAACTCCCCGGACAGTGGATACCGAAACGAGCGATAGTAATCAAGGATCGGCATGTTGCCGAGGATCTTGATCAGCGATCGAATAAGAGGCGCGACGAGCAATCTGGTGACTCGGCCGTGCATCCGGTCCGTAACACGACTGTAGTAGCCCTTGCAGAACTCATAATCCAGCTCCGCAACCACCGTGGGATACACGAGACGATTAAGCAGATTCCTGTCATAGGACACAATGTCGCAATCGTGGAGTGCTATCACATGGCAGTCCCCCCGTCCGATGACGTATCCGTATGCAACCCACGCACTGCGCCCTTTGCCGTGTGGTCCGATGGATAGAGCCGAATCCTGAATCGCAGAAAAGAGCGAGGTCAAGCGATCTCCGTCGTTCCATATGATCCGAACGATTCGCCCTTCCTTCTTCAACGGTGCAAAATACCGACATGCTCGGACAAAGTCTTCTCTCGTCGCCGGTCCCAGGGTCACGACAATTTCTTTCAGGTAATCGACGGTCCGTAGAACATCAATGATGCGGCCCAATGCGGGCGCGTCCATCTCGGTTATGAGTGAAGGAAGGACTAACGCAACCGGCCGCCGTTTCGAGTGCTCCTCCAACTCCGCTTCGATCGACGCTGGATCACGCTCTCTCAACAGGTGCAAGGTGCTGACATAGCCAGTCTGGAGAAAATCGCTCATTGCAGAACCCCTTTCTGAAAGGACATTTTCTGGGGACCCTCTGATGGACCGTTGCGCTGGAAAATGGCAGCAGCCCCTCCGTCGAGATTCGGAGAGCCTTCCTTTGGGATGCCCTGAAGGCTTGGATCCTCTTGCCAGAAATGCGCTGGAATGCTTCCGAGCTGTGGCGAGCCTGATAGAGGAGTGCCGACCTCCTTTCTCGCTGGATGCCCGTCGTCCAAATTGCGGCTTGACACCAGCCGGTATTTTCTGTGCGTTTCACTATAGCGTACACCCCCCGTGGCTACAAAAGATTCGTGAACAGGCCGGCCAATAGTGCTCGTTGAGGCAGTCTCCCGGGAGGGCTCTCACAGGAATCGGTTGCGGGAAAAGCACAGGGCGGCTATGTTTCACCCAAAAGGCTCGCCACGTCTGATGAGACATCCTCACCCGTAGACTCTCGATGCCGAAAACGCTATCATTGCCTGAGGGGCGACAGGATCGTGTCAGCGATGCGTGGCACGAAGAAATTTATCAGGCATTTCTTGATTCCGGTGTGATTCGGCCACCTGGCTCTGGTTCCACCGGATCGTCGCTTTAAGGAGTCGAGCTTTGAAATACAGCAGTAGCTTGAGACCGTACGTCATCAAACGACTGGAGGAGATGGAGCGGGCCGACCTGGTAGTAGGCATCCCCTGTCTTAACAATGAAAAGACCATCACCCACGTTATTCGGATGGTCTCACACGGATTGAACGATTACTACCGTCACTTGAGATCCGTCATCATAATCTCCGACGGTGGCTCGACGGACGACACCAGGGACGTTTCTAAAGAGTTTCAGCTCAAACCATGGCAAGAGAAGATTGTGTCCATCTATCGAGGCCCCGGGGGTAAGGGCACAGCGCTGCGAATGATATTCGAATCTGCGCACGTGCTGGGAGCAAAGGCCTGCATGGTGGTGGACTCGGATTTGCGAAGCATTACGAACCGGTGGGTGAAGATGCTCCTCGATCCCGTAATAGAAAGCGGGTACGACTGCGTGGCTCCCATTTACACTCGATACAAGTATGACGGAACCATCACGAATAACATCGTATACAATCTGTGCCAGGCAGTCTTCGGGAAAAATATCCGCCAGCCCATAGGGGGAGATTTTGCCTTTAGCAAACGTCTGGTCGACTTCTATGTCCAGCACGACGTCTGGGAAACGGATGTGGCTCGGTTCGGCATAGACATTTGGCTGACGGTTACCGCAATCATCAACAACTTCCGCATATGTCAGGCTCACCTCGGCCGCAAAATCCACGACGCGAAGGACCCTTCGACCCACTTGGGCCCCATGTTTCGGCAAGTGGTGTATACTCTTTTCACCTTGATGGAAGAAACCGAGGACGTGTGGAAAACTATCTCAGGAGCGGAAGATGTCCCAGTCTTCGGAGAACCGAGCCCGGATGAGCCCGAGCCGATAGATGTCAATGTGCACAAGCTTGTCAGCGGTTTCAAATTCGGGCTCAAGCATTTCGGATCTCTGTGGAAAGAGATCTTCTGTCCTGACTGCTTTGATGCTATCAAAGTTGCTGCGGAAATGGATGAGACTCGGTTCCGGCTACCTACTGACACGTGGGTGCGAACACTCTACGAACTTGCCGCGACCTTCCACCATTGGCACGCAAACCAGAGGACCCTGGTCGACCTCATGACGCCCCTCTATTATGGTCGGGTTGCTTCATTCATCAACGAGACATGGGACATGGATTTTCATCAAGCGGAAAAGGTCGTTGAGGAGCAGGCCGCTTTTTTCGTTGAGGCAAAAGATTATCTGATAGACGTGTGGCAACATCCCCGTGAAGTGACCCGATTGTTCGAGGAGGAGGCCAAAAAGCTCTGACCCGACTCTGATCTGTCTCAGGGACTGTACGGGGTTGGACATGTCCGGAGGACAGTTTTCTTGTTAACAGGTGCACCAGCCAGGACAATTTGGAGGGGCGGTTCGAGAACCGCCCTTTCCAAACATGCCACACTTTGAGGTTCTCCAGCGATCTTCCAGGTCGTGGATACCAGTACAGGGATACGCTCCCACACCTTGCTGCGGGAATGGTTCATGGTTCAGTTGTCCTGCGTGATTTTGTACAATTTCAGTCTTCTTCCTCTACTCACGAACAACCATTCGTGGCCCCACAATTCAGACACTCGTAGCACGAGCCGCTCCTAACCATGATCGCTCCGCAGTCCTGACACGCGGGGGCATCGGACTGCACATTGAATGCGAATTCGGATCGCGGTGCTCTTGGAGGCACAGAGGTTCCCAGTGCGTCAAGGTGCCTCTGATCTGTTTCCCCCTGAGGGAGCAGGCCTGCGGCCACTTGTTGCTCTTTGGTCAGGAAGCGAGAACCAAGATATCGGAATATGTAGTCGGTGAGGGATTTGGCTATCGGAATATCCGGGTTGGAGGTGAAGCCGGCAGGCTCGAATCTGACGTGGCTGAACTTACTAACCAGGGCCTCAAGAGGGACCCCGTATTGGAGAGCGATGGAAGTCAGGGTGGCGATCGTGTCCATCAAGCCCGAAACTGTGCTCCCTTCCTTGGCCATCCGAATGAAAATCTCCCCCACTTTTCCATCTTCGTAGAAGCCCGTATGGATATATCCCTTTTGTCCTGCAATTTCGAACTTGTGACGTACGCTTTTGCAATCCACGGGAAGGCGCCGCCGGATCGGCTTCAAAGGGGCAGCTTGTCGTGTGGCTTCGAGGCCTAACGGCTGGACGGCCTTGCAGCCGTCACGATACACGGAGATGGCTTTAAGACCCAATCTCCACGCCTGCCGGAAGATTTCGACAATTTGGTCTACGGTTGAGTCGTGGGGAAGGTTGACCGTCTTGGAGATCCCTCCGGAGATGAACGGTTGCACAGCGGCCATCATCCTCACATGGCCCTCCGGGCTTATGAGCCGTTTTCCTGCCACAGGTTTGAATGAGCAATCAAACACGGGCAGATGCTGGGGGTCGACCTCTGGAATTCCTTCTATGGTACCTGTCTCCTCAATCTTGGCCAGAATGTGACGAGTCACCACTGGCGGATATCCGAGGTGCTCCAGGGCACGGCCCACTGTCCGATTGACGATCTTGAATTGTCCGCCACCCGCGAGGTTCTTGTACTTGACCAGAGCCATCTCCGGCTCGATGCCTGTAGTGTCACAATCCATCATGAATGCCACGGTGCCGGTAGGTGCTATCACGCTCACCTGACAGTTCGCGTACCCGTATTTTTCTCCCATTTCCAGGACCCTGTTCCAGACTTCCTCCGCCTCGGACACGATCGCCGGTGGAACATGAGCCGCGGAGATTCTGGCCACATGACTGCGATGCGCCTTGATGACCCTGAGCATGGGTTCGCGATTCTTCTCGAACTCCGCAAATGGGCCCCGAGCTGCGGCGATACGGGCAGATTGTAGATACGCTTCTCCTGTCATGATGGCAGTGATGGTTGACGCCCAGGCTCGGGCCGGGTCCGAGTCATAGGGCAGGGCAAACGTCATCAGAAGGGCACCCAGGTCGGCGTAGCCCAATCCGAGCGCGCGCATGTCTCTCGAGTTTCGGGTAATGGCCGGTGTCGGATACGATGCGTTGTCGACCAGTATGTCCTGCGCCGTAATCATCACGTCTACGGCCTGACGGAACGCGTCAACGCGGAAACCGTCCGTACCATCCATGAATGCGGTGAGCTTCAAGGAGGCGAGATTGCATGCCGAATCATCCACGTGGAGGTACTCGGAGCATGGGTTTGAGGCGCGGATCGGCGCAGTGTTCGGGCAGGTATGCCAGCGGTTGATAGTTGAATCGAACTGGATACCTGGATCGCCGCACGCATGTGCCGCTTCAGCTATTTCCCTCAACAGGCTTCGCGCCCGGTATACATCCGCTGTCTCCCCGGTCAGAACAAACTTGGTGGTCCACTCCCCATCCTGTTTCTCGGCAACCATGAATTCATCAGGTACTCGGACCGAATGATTGGAATTCTGAAACGCTACCGTCCCATAGGCCTCGCCTCCGATGGCCGAGTCATAGCCGGCTGCAATAAGAATCTGGGCTTTCTTCTCCTCGATGGCCTTGGATCGTATGAACTGAAGAATGTCGGGGTGATCCATGTTCAGGATCGCCATCTTTGCTGCCCGACGAGTCTTCCCTCCCGATTTGATGACTCCAGCGGAAGCGTCCGCAGCTTTCATGAAAGAAACAGGACCAGACGCGGTCCCGCCGCCTGCCAGCGCCTCGCTGGCCGACCTCAAACGGGAAAGATTGACGCCCGATCCCGATCCTCCTTTGAAAATGATGCCTTCCTGGGTGTACCAGTGGAGAATGGATTCCATCGTGTCGTCAACGCTGAGAATGAAACACGCGGAGCACTGAGGAGAGGGCTCCACTCCCACATTGAACCAGACGGGACTGTTGAAGGAAGCCATCTGATTGACCAGCAGAGCTAAGAGCTCGTCCCGAAAGACAACGGCGTCCTCTTCCGTTGCGAAATAGTCCTGATCCAGGCCCCACTGGTAGATAGCGCCAGCCACACGCAATATCAGTTGCCGGACGCTTGTCTCCCGGTCCGGAGCGGACGGTTGGCCGCGAAAATATCGGGAAACGACCACATTCACAGCAGTGTCGCTCCACGTCTCCGGTGCTTCCACCCCCTTCTGCTCGAAAATGACTTCACCCTTATCACTGCGAATAGTGGCGGTGCGCGTCGTCCACGATACGCTATCCAAGGGGTCTTTTCCCAAAACGGAAAAGAACCTGTTGAATCTCAACCCCCTCTCGCTAACGCTTGACGCACGGGACGCCTGTGAATCTCTACTCCGTATGGTCTGTGCCTGTTCTGCCACGATCCCTCCGCCCGCGGTGACGATAGAGCGGGATACAACCTCGGCATCGCTGCCGAACTGCATTGGACCATCCCATCGCTCATCGCTTTCCGAAGATCAATTCCTCCGCGCGGGACAATGATTTCTCGAGACGGCGCTGGTTGTCTCAAACATTATCCTGTTATTATTACAATAATTCAATTCAATGCCGAACGCAATGGCCGCGGTCTGGCTCACGATTTTCTCACGAATGCCGAACGCATCAGAGAAGCGAGCACGACGTAGTGGTGGACGCCAGGTGTACTCGGTGAGCGCATCGTTCCCACTGTAGGGGCGGGCCTTGTGCCCGCCCTGGGCACCCACAAGGGGTGCCCCTACGTCGCTGAAGGAGCGCACCTACAGTAGTCAAAGGATTCAACCTGTGGTTCGGCTGCACAACCACCAACAGACCCTGAAAGGGTCGACCAACAGATTTCTCCTCGCCTAGCATAGGACCGATCATGAGTGAGCCTTCACTCTTGGTCCTTTCAACGGTGGACCCCTTCAGGGCATAAAGCAATCAATGATCGCTATCATTCCTCTTGCTGATGTCCCTGAAATACGTGACCGTACTTAGGAAACAATGTACTCAGGCACACCGATCTCTTATCAGCCACCCGCGTAACGTCCCATGGCTGCACCCACCCAGGCTTCAGGAGAAAAACCCCTCACGAGACGCCGGAGATTTATCTGACGGCAGCGAGGACACTCGCTGAAATGGAAGACGGACAGGTACCCACAGATTTCACACTGGTACAGCTTGTCCGCATCATGGATATCCACGAGGGGGATGTGAGAGCATCCTTTACCTCCCCTCAATTCAACCCTTCTCATCAGCTCGCTCTTTCGGAGGAATCCCCCATAGAACAGCTTGGCATATACCTTTTCCAACTGTTTCCAACTCAAAGAGTATTTCTCCACTATGTCTTCGTCGCTCATGTCCGACCGCATATCTCCTAGCACGTCAGCCACTTTGAGAACTCGAGTTGTCTTGGTCACGACAAGACGCTTTTTCATGGGGCTACTCCAGTTAAGATATCACATTAATTATAGCATGTTATTACCTGAAATAGCAATAGTATTATGGTTGTCTGCGCTCGGCGTTCCGAGGGCTCCCCGGCTCTGGCGTCCCGTCCGAATCCCGCGTCTTGAAGGCTTGCCTCGGGCGCAGCCGGCCAGTTTCCCTCTATGGACTGGGAGTAAGGCCGGTCCACGTTCACACGTACCCACGGACATGGTATATAGTCGTCGCGCAAGGTGGGAAGTGGCACGGGTTAATGAAGATTGCGAGGAGACATGCACGATTCGCTCTTTCGGAATGAAGAACTGTTCGGCCATCCGAAGGGGCTTTTTGTCCTGTTTTTTACCGAGATGTGGGAGCGATTCTCCTACTACGGCATGCGGGCTCTGCTCGTGTACTACATGGTGAAGCATCTCATGCTTCCTCATGCCGAGGCTTCCCACATCTACGGCCTTTATACCGGACTCGTATATTTGACTCCTCTCTTCGGCGGGATCCTGGCAGACAGGGTGATTGGGCAACGCAACGCGGTCATGCTGGGAGGGGTTCTCATGGCTGTCGGCCATTTCATGATGGCGTGGGAGGTGCTTTTTTTCCCTGCACTCGGATTCCTCATACTTGGCAACGGGGCGTTCAAGCCGAACATCTCGACGCAGGTTGGTAGTCTGTACCGTCCGGGCGACGCGCGACGTGACAGGGCTTTTAGTATCTTCTACGTTGGAATCAATTTGGGAGCGTTTTTCTCTCCCCTCGTATGCGGAACCCTCGGGGAGACCTATGGCTGGCACTATGGATTTGGCGCGGCGGGGATTGGCATGGTCATCGGTTTAGGAATTTATGTGTGGGGTAGAGAATGGCTTGCCCCGGACACCTTGGCGGGAATTTACGAGAGGGAAAAGGGAGAAGTGGGGAGAAGAGTGTCGGCCGCGGAGAAGGGCCGCGTGTGGGGGCTGATAGCAATCTGCCTGATCAGTACAGCCTTTTGGGCAGCGTACGAACAGCAAGGCAACACCATCGCCATGTGGGCTGATGCGAGCACGGACCGTTACGTGTTCGGATGGGAATTCCCTGCTTCCTGGTTCCAGTCATTGAATCCCGCGTTCATTTTTCTGCTCACGCCGTTCATCACTTCATTCTGGGCGAGACAGTCGAGAAAAGGTACGGAGCCCTCTGCGATCGGGAAAATGGCTATCGGGTGCTTCTTTTTGGCTGCCGGATTTCTCGTGATGGTGCCGGTTGCAGCGATGCACGGTGCCGACAAGATGCCTGTTCACATGGTTTGGCTGGTTCTGTTCACGTTTTTGGCGACGATCGGGGAGCTCTTTCTCTCCCCTGTGGGGCTCTCTCTCGTCACCAAGCTGGCACCCGTGAACATGGTCTCCATGTTGATGGGTGTCTGGTTTCTCTCATCGTTTGCCGGCAACTACGTGGCGGGATATCTCGGTTACTACTGGGAGAAAATGGGCAAGGACCTTTTCTTCCTCATGGTAGCCTCCTTGGCCTTCGCAGCGGGCGTCGGCATTCTTCTCCTCCTCAGACCCTTGCGACGGGCCTTGGGCGTCCAGGAGATTCTCTAGGACCGGCCTATATTGCAGCGCCTTGAATGTGCTCGGCAGGCATCAGACGTGCAAGCCGGCGAGCCTTTGTAGGATGGGTTGCGAAACGGAAAAAGCAGTTGAACTGCGCGACTCAATGAGGCAAAGTGTGTGCTTCATTTTCTCGAACCGAGGAGTCACCGGATGGAAACAGCGTACGTCGAGCTAGCAAAAAGAATCGGGTTGGGCAACTCCGAGCGAATTCCCAAACTGTTCAAAATGATAGCAGATTCCACCGAGGCAGCGTTGTTGCTTGCGCTCCCGTCAGATGCACAGACCTTGGCTTCCAAGCTGGGAATTGAGGAGGATAAGGTCAATGAGATGCTCAGGACACTCTTTATCAAGGGACTGGTCTTCCCTTCTGGGAAGACCAGTCCGGCGTCGTATCGAATGAGCCGAGACTTGGTCCAGTTTCACGACGCAAGCATACTCTGGCCTGATGCTCCACGAGAATTCCTGGACCTGTGGCAGGACTTCATGGAAGTGGAATGGCCCGATGTTGCCATCGCTTTCAACAAGCTGACGCCCAGACCGTTCACGCGCGTGATACCTGTGGGGGTAAGCATTCCCGGTAAGACGCACGTGTTGGCATTCGAGGATGTTCGGGGAATTATTGAACGAGCTCGTACCATAGCGGTGACGAAGTGCACCTGTCGGTTGACTGCGCAAAAATGCGGCAAGGAGTTGGAGGCTTGTCTGCAGATCAACCGGGCGGCAGATTATGCCATCTCTCGGGGAACGGGCAGGCAGCTCACGAAGGAGGAAGCTCTCGATCTGGTCCGCCGGTGCGAAGAAGAGGGACTGATTCACGTGGTCATGAACAAGCAGAGCGTCGACCACTTTATCTGCAATTGTTGTTCGTGTTGTTGCCAAACCATGCCCATCCTCATAAAGCACAATATCAGCGTTATCGAACCAAGCCGGTTTCAGGCCCAGGTGGATCCGGAGCTCTGCACTGCCTGTGAAGCCTGTCTCGACCGTTGTTTCTTCGGGGCGTTAACCATGGAGGCCGGCCAGTCCATGCAAGTAGACGGCGAAAAGTGCATGGGGTGTGGACTGTGTCAGGTTCCGTGTCCTGCAGATGCCATCTCCATGATCGAGGTTCGGGACGAGAATTTCGTCCCTGAGAAGTTCTTTGGGTAGCGAAGCAGCAGAATCGGGGGGACCGATGTTCCCCACTTAAAAGAGCGTTCGTGGAATCCGTAAGCCTGCTCTCGGGGGGCCTATGAAAGTCTGGAGTTCTGATACGAAACAAGCGGAAATCGTCAAGGTCGTTAGTTTCTTCCTGCTTGTGTTTGCCCACCTTTGGCTGCTGGGGAGGATCGGGGTACCTCTGGCTCACGACTATTTTGACCCGCTGGTCATGAGAGACACCTCTCTGATTGTGACCGCCTTAGTTGAGCGAGGAGCACCGCTTGCTGATTTCATGGTGGAGGCGATGAAACACCTGGAGGGGCCTCTCGCGTTCTTGCTCATGAACGTGTACGTCATGACAATTCGTGATGTGTTTCCCCTTGCTCCTGCCACTATGTATTTTCCCAATACAGTGCTGGGGCTCATCGCATCCGCCTTTGCCTTCTCGTTGATGCGAAGATTGTTCGATCAGAGGACGGCTTATTGCACAGTATTGGCGTTTGTGCTGACGCCCTGGATTGGGCACGTGATCCGCCTCACCCAATATTTCAACGCGTTGGCTCTAGCGCTGCAGTTCTCCACCGTGTACTTTCTTGTACGATTCGCACGTGAGCCGGAAAACCGCTTCTGGCGGGTGGTGGCTCCCCTGTCAATTGCTGCATATCTCTTCTCAAGCCTGGACTGGCCCTCATTTTTCCTTTTCTTGGGCCTTTTCTGGATCCTGAGCGGCCAGGTGCGTAGTGTGCTGCGAAACCCTTATAACGTGTTTATACTGGCAGGCTTTGCCGTAATACTTATCTGGGATCTGTTGCTTTTCTTCAAGTTCGGAGTCGCTGGATTGGCACACACTCGGCTTCTGTACGCGTTCACCGTGTCTTCCATGGGGGCAGCGTCCGCCACCCTGAGACTCATTTGGGAAAACGAGATCCTGGGCTGGGGACCGTTAGTGGTGGTGGCCTTCAGCGGATTGGCCTTTTATGTAGTGACCATTCGGAGAAGCCTTTCCCATGATATTGTAACGAGGGGACTTCTCGATGCCTTGGGCCTCTGGCTCCTCTGGGCGACATTGATTGTGTTCTGCGCGGCTGGACATCCAACGTATCTCTATGTCCTGGGTATGCCTGCTGCAGTCTTCAGCGGTCTGATTTTAGCGAGAATCCCCATAAAACCGCTTGTGGCTGCTGTCCTGGCGCTGGGTGTCTTCCAACTTGGGGCCGTGACTGATTGGGGATTCGGGACGAAAACAGACGAACGACGCCGTGTCTTGGCAGCGGCCTGCTTTCTCATAGAGGACCGCCCCGACCTCTTGACTGAGGACAAAACTCTGCTGGCAGTTGATCGCCGCCGCGCCGGAGAGAAGGGTCTGGGAGGGGCCGTGGTTCAATATGCGAGGCCCCGAAAAAGACCGCTCATAATGCCTGACTATTTTCCTGCCACGGGACAGATCGGCAGCGGACGAGGTTGGGATAGTCAGCAGGTGATTTCCGAGATCGTGCAGACCTACGAGAAAACCGGGGTGCTCAAAGCCGATGGATTGATCTTGGAATCGGCAGCCCTTGCCCCGGGAAATCCTGGAGCGCACTTTTGGGAGCGTATGACCAAAGATCCCAACATCCGGTGGATTGCCCGATTCACGGAACACGCTGGAGAGATATTCATCGGAGTTCCAGCAAGGGGGGGCGATGGCACGCCGCTAGAAAGAGCGAAACAAATGGATGTGCAAACGCTGTCGGATAGATACTTGGCACAATACGATCGATTGTCTTTCTTGGTCCAGAACTTGGAGCATGTGAGACTTTATTTCACGTCCGGGCTATCAAAACCATCCAGCCCCCGACTCAAAGAGTGAATTTTGCCATGGTCTTGGCTCAGAAAGGGAGACATAATTCCCAGGTGATTTAGCGCGGGCAGAGGTCAAGCGTGCGTTCGCGGTTTTCAGAAATGGAGGTGATGTGATCGGTTCTACACGAGGTTATGTGAGCGTGCTCGCTGCCGCGGTAATGTGGGCCTCTTCCGGAACGGCAAGCAAGGCTCTCTTCATGAGCGGAGTCACGCCGTTCCAGCTTGTCCAGATAAGAGTTACGCTGGCGGCCTTGTTTCTTGCGCTGGCCCTGGGAGTCTTCGCAAGGCGGCTCCTCAAGATTCGGATGGCAGATTTTGCATATTTCTGCTTTCTGGGCGGGGTTCTGCTCGCGTCGGTTCAAGTTTCATATCTTTACACGATCAGCAAGATGCCTGTGGCTGCAGCCATCCTGCTCCAATACACGGCTCCCTTGATAGTGGCTCTTTACTCCATATGCTTCTGGGGAGAGCGGCTCACGCTTGTCAAGGTTGGTGCTGTTGCCTTGTCGCTCCTGGGTTGCTACCTCGTGGTGGGGGGATACAGTCTGGAACTGCTGAAAATGAATCGTGTGGGAACACTGGCAGGCTTGGTATCAGCAGTGTTGTTTGCTGCGTACAGTCTTCTCGGGGAACGCGGGATGCACCGGTACCCGCCGTGGACTGTCGTATTCTATGCTTTCGCCTTTGCTGCGGTCACGTGGAATGTCTTTCAAGAACCCTTCCATTTCCTCAGAGCAGGATACTCTCCAGAACAGTGGGGCTACATGCTCTATATCGCTCTCGTAGGAACGCTTCTCCCCTTCGGACTGTTCTTTGAAGGTGTCAATCGCATCCGATCGACCCGAGCCACAATAACCTCTACGGCCGAACCCATTTCTGCCGGGGTCATAGCGTTCCTTTTCCTTGGAGAGGCGCTGGAGCCTCTCCAAATTTTGGGAGGCGCCCTGGTGATTGCGGCAATAGTGCTTCTTCAACTGCAACAAGAACGGAGCGACCTGGCGCCCGAAGCCATCCGCACGGAAAAGGGGTCAAGTCTTGTTTCTTGATCTATCCTATTTCTCGGTCGTACCCCTGTGGTTCGGAGAGCAGCGGAGCCAAAAATGCCGAGCAATGTCAAGACGCTCCAAAAGAAAGCCCGCCACCTTCTTCTGCGGGATGGCAAATAACCGTACAGTACTGGTCTCTGCAATGAGAGGGAGATTGAGATTCCAATCGCGATATGTCATCACTGTGGTGACGTGGAATCTTTCCGAAATATCTTGCCATTGCTCCACTGTACGAGACTGCCACAGTCTGCGTCCCTCATCCCTGTGAAGAGCTCCAGTCGGCTGGAGCCCCCGATCTGGATGGGGGTTGAAAAAGTTGACCCCATAAACATTGTCTAGTATTTCCTGAACAGAGTAGCAAGCCTCCGGAGCGTACGCCAAGAGATCCAGTTCACCGCCGTTAAAGAGAACTGGACGTCTGGTCTGAAGCTGAACGGCGATCAAATTAGACGATGTCAAAACTATCCCTTGATGTGTCGCAAAGGCATGGCGAACGTCATTGAGAGGTTCGCGGGGAAAGGCGGGTCCCCTCAGCACCAGGGAAACCTGTACGCCCGAAACTGCCAGTAAAACAAACACCGTTGTTATTCTTACTAGAAAAAGAGTTCTATTCCACGTCCTAGCTTGGATCGACTTGTCACTTCGCACAAGCAAGAACAATGCAATCGGAAAGGCCAGCAGAATAAGAGGCCAGACGGCAACGGGGCGAGCCGGCAAGGAAATTCCGAGAATGCTGCCCCAGAGCATTCCTATTCCGGGAACCACTGATGACAGAGCCACCATCCCGACTATGGCCACCAGCAGGAAAAGATGGACAGCCAGAGATTTCTTCAGCCTGAATAACAGTCCAAGGACCAGCGGGGCGCAGACAAAGTTCACAAAATTGATCATTCGGGAAGGCATCATCTGTCGTACTGCGTGAGGCAAGCCGGCTCCCCACAGCGAAGCGACTGATCCGGCCAAACCGACAACGCCGAATGCTAAGATTATTTTCCAGAAAAAGGACGTTCCAATCGATCTTTGGTCTTCTGGTTTGCACAATTGAATGATTGCGAGAGACACGCAACCGAGAGCACACAACACTCGTGGAACCACAATTCGCAAAGTGGGAACAGATCCTCTGTGTCCGTCCCAGAAGCGAAAAACCGCATCGAGAAACCTTTGCTTTTCAGAGCTCACCACAAACGGCAAGTCTGTCCACAAGGAATATTGATAGACAAAACTGGCGAGCGAAAAGAGCAGACCGCAAGAAAACCACGCCAATAAGCCCGCTCGCTTTCCCTTAAGGTGATCATCCATAAAGCTGAGTAAGCCTACGATGGGGATGGTCCAAATTGCGAGCGAAAAATGAACACTCAGTCCCAGGCCGAGAAGAAAGGCTCCAATTCGCGGCCGTCCCGCTGCGATAAGCATCACCGAGAGGACCATCCAGGATAACCCGATAGATCCAAAAGTATAGAATTGGGGCAGGACAAGTATCGGGTATGTGATTCCTAGAGAGTAGGCGCCTGTCTGGACAATCAGTACTGTCAGGCCTGCCGCAGTGATTGCGTTGCCCAAGAGGAGCCAGACGCATAAGCCGAGGGCCTGGTACGAAAACATCACTATGAACCCTGAAACTATCCGGCAGAGCCAAAGCTCTGAGACACCCAGATACAATGCCACTGCGCTCAATTGAGTCGGTAGTGCCCAGGCCTTAATTTGGCAAATGCGAAATGGGTTATCTAATGGGTATGAGACCACTCCCGCAAGAACTTGCGCGTGCTCTACACACTCCTGCAAAGAGGGGACGCCGAAGGCTCCAATGGCAAATCCCAGAACTCCGAGAAGTGTGATTGTGAGCCGCAGAGAATGCTTCATTCGAAAATCCCAACCGTTCAGTCCGTGTCCAAGGAGAGAGACAGCGGAATCCCGCCTGCCCGGTGACTCTTTACCGCGATCCCTGGGATTTGGTTTGATTCTGCCGTTCACTCGCTGTGAACTGTTGCCTGTCGCGCGATCTCGTGCTGGCATTTCGCTGTCCTAGAGACCTGCATTATAGTAACCGGCATAAACATCAACGCCTAGGCGAAATAAGGTACTAGGGTTCTCAGGGAAGCAGGATTCCCCTGAAAACGGTTGAATCTCCGGAACAGGCTGTCTCTGGGGTCCGTCACAAGCCCGAAGAAGCGGTTGTGTGAAGCCCATTTGCGGGTGTCCTTCCCTATATGCTCAGCACCGTTGAGCTTAGGAGAGTATTTCGGAAGGAAGTGTACCTCGATGAGGTGGCTGATTTCGCACAGCCACTTGCGAATCTCCTTTGTCTTGTGCCACGCAGCATTGTCGACCACTAGGTGAATCTTTCGGCCCTTATAGTATCTGAGTAGCTGTTCGATAAAGGCCAGAAAAGAGCCTGTGTTGTATCGCTCAACGAATCGGAAATGCCAACCTGGCTGTTCACCAACTCGGACCGCGCCCATGACTTTCACGCTCTTGCGCCCTGGGAAGCTCTTCACCATGGTCCCTTGCCCTTTCTTGCCCACGTTCGATGGAGCGAGCCGGCTTGGCCGAATGATGCTTCGTCCTGGTAGATGAGCACTCCACACTCCTGCTCGACTCTTTTTTCAAGACGGCAAGCTCTTGGGTCAGCCAATGCGACTGATCGGCCGGATCTGCACGAGATAGCTCTCTTCTTGGCAACTGAACAGTGAAGCCCAGGCACCGAAGAATCTTTCGCATGTGATCAGGATGGTATCTGATCCCGAACAGCTTGTTCACCACGTGTGCAGCCAAGGACGCTGTCCAGACCCCGGTGTGCAGGCCTGGGTTTGCTAGTCCTCGCTCTATGACCTGAGCAAGCTCCCGGAGCTGGTCAGGAGTCAACTTCGGTCTCCTTCCGGGATACGGCCCCTTGACCAATCCTTTGAAACCATTCTGGCGAAACTTGAAAATCCAGTCCTGAAGGGTCCTGCGTCCGACTCCCACCATTTGAGCCGCCCTGCGTTCTCCCATTCCCTCGGACACAAGGAGTAGCCCTTGAATCCGAGAAACCATGTCCAAATCCTTGCTGCCTCGTGCCCGCTGAAACTCGATAATCAGTTGCTCACGCTGTGCTTCGGCAAGTCTCAGACCCGGTCGCGCCATGACAACGCCTCCCCACGGAAATTAGTGGGGTTTCTCATAGCATAAAGATCCGTCTTTGTCGCGGACTTCAGCGCGTACTCTTATGCCATTCACTATAACTCCTCTGGGTAAGCATGCCCCGAATGCACTGAGGTTTGTGATGGCACGCTCCACTTCGGTCTGGTCTAGAACAAAGAAGCTTACCTGGTCCCCGCCACATACCACGTTGTCTCGGATGGTCCAAGATCCAATGCGAATCCATTCATGAGGAATTGATGGGTTACGCCCTCCATTGAACCAGTTTTCGTAGACCATGATTATTGAGGGACGCTCCTCCGCCACCATCTGCCTTAGCGATCCCGTGTCATAGGATTCGGAAAATTTCATTTTGACCACTCTAGTTGATGCCAGTCCTTCGAGGTCGACAATTCTCGCGTTCGTGTAGTAGCTAACTGCACCCACGTCATTCAGTGCAATCGTCTCGCGATCGTAGTATTTCTTGGCAAATATTGCCATTTGATACTGCTGCTCGTATATGTTCTTTACAGCTTTGGGCGCTAAGCGGATCGCATCCAATGCGCGCACTAGGAGCGGAAAACAAAGTAAAAAGAAAAAAATGAAGCCAATACAGTACGTGGCTAATTTCTGGCGTTCTCCAGCTCTGAGTTGTTCCAACCGGTCTAGTTGACGAACCCGGATTGCAGAAGAGTCGATGCTGAATACTATAAGGGCGGCAAGTCCGAGGGACACGATATACGCTTCGTATCTGAAAAACCATCCATACGACGCAAAAAGACTGTGAGGAATCAATGTTGCCAAAAAAATCAACAGCCACAGCAGGGCTCTGTCGCTCCAAGTGGTGATTGACGTAACTAGCTTCTGGTACAGGGTTGCCAAAGCAGCCAATGCAAGAAGTGGAACATGGGGGCTTGACCAGAGGACCCTAAGTCTGCGCACTAGCCACATCACGGTAGAGTTAAGCCCAAAGCTCGGCACAGATCCCTTCAGGAGGACTGAATTCGGAACAAAAAAGGCTCCGTTTCCTTCCGAGAAGCAACCAAACAAAACAATTGGCAGCAGTCCGGCCGCCAGACAGGAGAAACCACCCCAAAATCGCTTTCTGAGTATAAGCAATCCAACGCCGACGAGAAGTAGAAAAACGCCTTCGTATCTGAGAAAAGTCAATTGAGGAGCCAATAATGTTAAATAAAATGTTGACAACCATGAGGGATTTTCGGCAGAGCATTGCCGGACAACCAGGTACGCGAACAGCAGGCAAATCAAAATATGGAGAACGTGTTCCTGCCCAGATATGATCAAGGTTGGTATAGGAACCAGATAGATAAAAGTCGTTAAGACAACTAAGTTTTGGAACCGAGGTATGCCTTGCTCTTCTAGAAAAAACCATGCGAGAAAGACTATTCCTGTCCCTGCAGCTAGGTTGATAGCAAGGGGAATCCAGTCGAAGACCCCAACACATTTGAAGCAGACGGCCACCAGTAGAGTCCATAGTGGTGATGAAGAGGCAGAAGAAAATCCTGCGCTACTAACGCCCCAGATCCCGTGTATAGCAAGTTGTTTCGCGATAGCCATGTGAATATAAGGGTCATCCAGAGGATAGACCAGTTTACCCGAGGTCCAAGAGAAAGCTCTCAGCTCCAAGGCCCCTACTGTTCCGATAAGAACTAGCTGTGCTGAAATTAGAGGCAAGTATCTTACCATTCTCTTGGAATTAATAAGTTTTTGAACGGGCTCAGTCAAACGCCACTTTGAGTTAGCCATCTCCTCCTCGTAATGTGCCGCGGAATTCTAGCGAAGCCTCCGGCCTCAAACCGACGAGCCAGCGAGCAGCCGGGTGTTGAAGCCAGGCCGGATTCGGAGTATCGTTGGCCATTATGCCCGACATCAACGAAATCCTACGTGACCATGTGACCCTGGAGGGAGCTTATACCGAATATAGAGGATGAAATACAACACCGCTATCAAACCTGCTGGCACGTAAAACAGCATATCTGGTTTGACGCTGGTTGCGCCTCCTCTTGTCGTAAGACCATCGTCCACACTCATTTCCTTCAGCTTCTCCGAGGTCTGGTTGAACTTTGACTCTATCATACTGGGTGCCGCGCCTTTTCACGGTAAAGCTGCGACCAGCGCCATAACCGACTGATTTTCTGTAGCCGGTTCCCCAGGCTGGGTAGATTTGTCACGCAAACGCGCCGCACCCTATCATACTTTAGGTTCCAGGTTCGACTGAATGACTTGAGGAATGGGGCCGAGCGGCCAAGCTCGAAATGCTAGACGTCTTCTCGTCCACGAGAGTCCAGTTACACCCCAAGCCAGCGTCCCCCACAGGGAGCGAAATACCCCCGTCAAGATCCACAGGTAAGATTGGGGGCCGACCACTTTCCCGCGCGGCCAGATGATCGAGCTGTCCTGCGACCCGAATAGCGGTGGTGTGGACAAAGGCCCGACCAGCCGTGAGGGACATCAAAAAACAGGACCCGACCTCATGGCTGATGCCAACCGCTGGGCGTATTGCCTGGGACTGAAGTAATCCAGTACCCTGTGGCGAGCGTCCTCTCGTACGAGATGTTCCTTGCTTCCAGTCGAGAGCTCGACGATTTTGTCGGCCAAACGCTCGGCGTTCGGTTCCCCGAGCACGACGCAGTGTTCGCCCATGAGCTCCGCCAATCCCCCCACATCGAACATGATTACCAGTTTGCTAAACGCCATGGCCTCCAGGGCTGAAAGCCCCAAAGGCTCGTCCCTGCTTGGCAAGACAAACAAGTCGCACTGTGCCAGGTGACTGTAAGGCCTTTCCACAAAGCCGCAGAATTTGATCCGATCCACGAATCCGGACTCTCGCACTCGTTCCAAACAGGCGTCGTAAAATCCGGGCTCGAAATTGAGCGGTCTGCCGATCCAATAGAAGTCCACGTGAGAAACACGCTTGCAGACGTTGATCGCTGCTTCACAAAACAAATCGGTGCCCTTCCTGGCCTGTATGGAGCCGACAGCCACGACGCGCATCCGATCGTCCGAGGGAAAAACAGGGGGGAGCTGCTCACTCTCGTCCGGAGGATTCAAACAGGCTCCTACTACGTGGATACGATCTTCGGGGATACCCAGAGCCATGCAGAACCGTTTGGCCCGCTGGGAAATTACCAGGTGGTGCAACCTGCGGCTCCGTACGAGCTTGTTGAAAAACGTCCCCCGTCGAGGACGTTCCCGCATGAGGCGCTCGTACACCCATTTGTCTTCGAGCCAGATGAGGAAGGCCCGGGATGTCATCATGGATGACGAATACATGTTCACGAGGCTACCGTAGCGGAATCCCAGCCCAATGCCGTCGTATAGGATGGCGTGAGCCCCGCGGGACGCGTACAGCATCGCGTCCGTGAGAGTGGACGCAAAATCGGCCTGTTTGAGAACGACATCGAAGCCCATTGCCCTAAGCTCGGGCGTCGCCGAGAGGATGAATTTGGCTATTCCTATTCCCTTGGGGGCCAAGGTGCTCACATACACGTCGATTCGAGGTTTCTTGGTGGAACCCATGTGACTCCTACGTGCATAGGCCGCGGCAGGACGGCCAAGATCGATACGGTTAAGTGGCCATTCGTAGGCATGGTCCGACATCGGTGCGTCAGACCGCTCCAGATCCCGGGCGCAATGTCCTTGTGGTTCATACCGAACTGTATCACTCCGAGTTTCTCGACTTCACAGATCTGCCCATTCGTCCAGCTCCAAATCGAGAAAATTCGTAAAACAACCGGTTTTGCCAAGCGTCCTTCTCCCGAGGAGATGGACCGCATTGGCTATGCCGGTCAAGATCGCATTCCTAATGCGGATTTTTAGCAATTCGAGAGTCTTTCCTCTCATACTCGTGCAGGGGAGATAGAGTGCCAAACTCGGAAGCCTAATCCAGCCACATACAGGTACTATCAATTTCGGGGAACGCTTCTTTTCAAGGTATGCCGTTTGTTTTCAGCATAGGGGCAAACCTGAGAAGCGTATGCCGGAAGATCTCCGATTCAAGAAGCTCTTTGGAAATCGCACACCAATTGGTGGTCAGGAAAACCTCGTATTTTTCATGATAGGTTGGAACCGGATGGAGGCCGTGTGCCAGCACACGGAACAAAAGATAGCCATCTCGTAACATGTAGTAAAAATCTCGAAAGAACACGCGAGAATCAATGTTACATCCACCGAACTCCCACTGGATCATACCGATGCGTCCCCGAGATAGCATATCCGAAGCCCCTTTCAGAACTGCCATCTCGTGTCCTTCCACATCCAGTTTCAGGAAATCGATTCTTGGAATGCCATGCCCCTCACAGAATTCATCTATAGTGCTTAAGGCCACTTGCTCGGTTGCGTCGAACTCAATGCCAAGATGGTCGAGCATTCTGGAGTGCAGAGATGCCAACAGTCGATTATCTCCCGATTTATGAAGGGTCCCCGTGCCTGACCGATCGGAGAATCCCAAGTTAAACGCGGTCACATTGGAGAAGCCCTTGCTTTCAATTCGTCCTGCAAGCTGCTGATAGGCCGAGACCTGGGGCTCAAAGCTCAAGATTCTCGATTCGTTCGGAAGATATGTGGCCAAGAGCTCAGTGTACTCGCCGCATGCCGCTCCGACGTCACACGCGATCATGGGACTGCTATTGCGAAACATGGGAGCCACGATGGACCGAATGAAGGCCCGTTCGCCTCCTGAACTGGGCCAATCGCCACATCCGTAATTCATGCCAAGCAGAACCAAGGTGTGGCATTTTTCGAGCCATTTCTGGGACCGAGCCGACTGCAAGAGAGGTATTATGAGTTTCCGGGCAAACGAGTCCAACATCAGTTCTGACGTCCGTTCAGATTATTGCGGAAAACTCCACTTTTGGGAAAACACTGGTATGATGCCCCGCCTCTTGCGAATTCGGAAGAACTCTCCGGCAATCTCGCTTATCCTACAGGGTCCGCCTCTGCCGCTCGATGTACGTGGAGAGGGGAGAATACATGGTGCATGTCCGACAGATCTCGGGAACGATGCCGTTCGTCCATTTGTCTCTCAGGAGCTTGACCTCTGCCCCTTCCCATATGCTCCTCAAATTCTGACGAAACAGATTGCCGACGGCCAGCTTGGCATTCACATCCACACACCTGCAGAGTCCTACCGTGCCGTCCGCATAGACCTGAAGCCCTGAGTAGAGCTGCTCGCACGGTTCTGTCCGGGGCGTGATTTTCCGCAGTCCGACGCCTTTCGGAGCGTTGGACTCATCGATGAGGCCGGTCCAGTTCATGTAGTCCTCATCGTCTGCGATGGCCAAGAACGACCCGTACAGTTGCACTATCCGCTGATAGTCAGGGCTCGAATAAACCTGGGAGAATGGTTTCTCGCACTTGAGGTGCACTCCTATTCTCACAGGTTCACCGAGCATCTTGTTGGTCTTCAGGAGAGTCACAAGGTTATTTAAAGCCTTGTCATACCTGTCTACGCCATAGATTCTCCGGTACATGTCGCGGGACCCTATTGACGTGCTCACGATCATCCAACTGAGGCCGGAGAGAAGGAGGTCTCGAACATCGTGTCTGCCCAGGCCTAGGAGGTTCGTCGCGAAGGCAATTGAGCTCACAATTCCGGTCTGCCTCACGAGCCTGATCTTGTCCACGAGCGTCTTGTCCAAGAGAGGGTCTCCCACAACTGGGGTGAAGCTCAGCTCCATTCCTTCATAATCGTGCAACCGATCGAGTAAACGCACAAAATCGGGCAGTCCCATAATTCTGGGTGGTTTCTCACGAAACTCGTATGCACAAAAGGTGCAGCGGGCATTGCAAATGTTCGAGGTCTCGATGTCCACCACACGCGGTCGCAGCTCGAGTTTCTTTCTCAACTGCTCTCTGGTAGCCGGATCAAGAATCTTTCGTCGGCGAACCACCTGCGAGCGAGTCCACAGTGGATGCAGAAGCGGTACTAAATGAGGGATTAGCCAAGGAAGCCTTCCAAGCACTTTATACGCTGTTGATTTCATTGAGGCTAAAGGTCGTTTGAGCATCGCTGCGCTTCCATCCTATGCCGAACCGGAATGAGAACGTGGCTCACGCTGAACTTATGCATGGTCCAGACGAATAAACCATGCACCAGGTCTCGCCATGCTCTGCGAAGTGTGTCCGTCTCCGACTGAGGCGCAACACTGAGCCACGCAGGACTTTCTCGCCTGGACGCTCTCGTCTCGCTTGTGAGCCGCGGCTCCGGATTGAGTGAGCGGAGTCATGTCGTCCCGAAGTTCACGTATCATTACACAGTTGCGAATATGAACCGATATCGTTAGGTTCTCAATTTCCTTCGGGAAGAAAAGATCACGTTCACAACTTCTCCCGGATTGCAAGATCGGGGTCATGCGACCTACAGGTCGTCGGTGGTGCCGGATGCGCACTCGGGACTCGTCTAGGCCGACCGTGTCTCATCCAATCTAGCCGGTATATGATTTTCATTTCCTAAGCTGCGTTTCGTATTTGCTGATAGTACCATCTTCTCGATGTGGTCTCCGTCGAAACCGAGGGCTTGCAAGCTAATCCTGAGGAGGCCGCGATGCAATTCGGTAGAGCGCACGTGCTGTGGCTTCCGTCTGAAGAACTTGCGGGGGTGGGTGATGGCGTCTAACGCTCCTAGAATCCTCGCCGTCTTTACAGTTACCGGAAAGCCCTTGTGCATTTTGAAGAAAAGGGGTTGCGGAATATGGGCAAACGGACGCCTTCCCAACGCGTAAGAGAGAATGGCTATGTCCATCCCATGATACAAGAGACTTTCGGGCAGCCCACGAAAAAGATCCATTGCTTCCTGGGCCAATTCGCGGCGCCACAGCCCGTAAATGAAATTGGCCTTGTGAGACAATTTCTCGAGCTCGATAAAATAGGTAATCCGTCGATCTATTTTGGGATCTTGGAGTGGTCGCCAATCGGGAAAGTCCTTCCCGCGCAGTAGCGGGCCCGTCCAACTTCCGACTACGTGCCAGCCGGTCATTGCCAAGCCCACATCGGAACGGGAATCCAGGACATGAACACAAGACTCCACAAACTGAGGCGCCCAAAGATCGTCAGCAGCAGCCCACATGAAATACTTGCCACTTGAATTCTCAAGGACTGTCATGAAATTGCGAAAGGCACCAAAGTTACGTTCCTGGCCAATCACGCGAACACGCCTATCCTGAATATACGTTGACAAGAGATCCATGGTAGTGTCTGTGGACGCATTGTCCGATACGATCAGCTCGAATTCGGAAAATGTTTGACGCAAGAGACAATCAATGGCCTTCCCCACAGTTTTTGCCCCGTTAAAAACTGGCATTCCGATCGAGACTTGCGGCAAGGTTCCTCCTACAACGTGGGTTTTGTATTCTACACGTGCGGTCTGCTAGGCAGAAAGGACTTCCGAGGTGCGAGTCTGCCCGAAGGGACGTGAGCAATAATTGTTGCACATTGCCACTGCAAAGGTCTTCTTGCTCGGCTCTTTATGGGTACAAAGGATTCCTGCTTGTTTCATTCCCCGCTTCCGCTGGCTGAAGTCAGCTCCGAAAAGTGTAATCATTCTCTCATAACTCACGGGCTCAGCTATTTCTCTTAGCCTCCTGCAGGAGCTTCTCCATGTAGTGTCTTCCCCGCCACAACCTCAGCATGCGGCGGCGCCACTTGAGAAAAGACTCAGGCAAGAGAGCGTTGGCCAATCTTCTGGAAGCAGCCGGCCTGACCTTGTCGTTCCATTCCTCAGGACTGAACATGCCACGGGCTTCGACATCAATCTCGATTCCCGCGGCGCGACAAGCCTCGAGACCTTCGGGCAGCCATCGTCCCCGCCAGACCCCGTTCCGGTAATCGATCACGGGTTCGTATACACTCCAGAACTTGGCATCCATCTCGTTGCTCGCAATGCTGCCGATGATCTCGAAGTCCCACGCGCTGAACCCGGGCCACGCCAGCGCTCTCAAAATCTCCACATCCCATATTGCCACCTGGGTCGAAACACGGTAGTCGTCTCCGCGTCGAATGTGACCCAACTCCTGCCGGTGCCGGACCCTCCGGCTGGGGGGTGGATGAGGAAACAACCTCAAGCAGCCAAGCCCTTCCTCTGATGCAAGTTGTGCCAGGCTCTTCACTTTCAGCGTATCGATCTGACTGACAAGGAAGAAGTCTTCCAGAAAGAGGATGATTCGGGATGCTCCAATATAGTCGAGCATCTTATGGAGATTGTCCGCCCAGCTTACGTCGTCTCCAACGCAGATAGTAGTCACCGTGTCGGATTGGTACCTCTCGAAATTGGACCCGACAAACACGGGAAAGGGACAATCCGGCCAATACTTGCGAAAAAGCCGGAAGTAGGGATCCCATAGGTCCGAGTATGCGTCACAGGAAACGACCAGTATTGCTGCGTCAGGCATGAGGAATCCATCACGAATAGGGTCTTGAGGATGCCGAGTCCCCGGGCCGCGTCATATGGGGGTCTCGTTGGTCGAAAGAAGCTTCTTCGCTCTGTACCGCCACAATCTCATCTTGCGTCCCAGCTTTCCGACTTGACTGAGGCCGGCAATGTGAAGCCTATTGATGCCCCAGCCGATCGGGGACTCTAGAAATCGCCTTCTTCTTTCCAACAGCTCGACAAAGGGCACGCCTACTTCTCTCGCGAAAGCGATCATCTGGTCAATAGCTTGATAATTTTTGTATAGCGACGCTTGTGACATTCTGTTGAGAAAGAGCTCACGGAGATCAACCTCTACGATTCCCCGAGAGGCCAGGTCGTATGTCAGCTTAAGAGAAATCAAGGGACGCTCCGCAGCCCTCGTGGGTGTCACTGCGTTGCTGTGAACTCGATAATGGTAATAGGGAGCGGATATGCGCATGACGGGTCCGCCAAGATGACGAAATCGCAGGAAGAAATCAATGTCTTCTATGATGCGGGCTTCGGGTCTGTGTGGCCCTACTTTTCGGCCCATTTCAGCCCTGTACAGAAAGCATTGCCAGGGGTATTCCTCGTAACCGACAATCTTACCGTTCTCGTCAATGATCAGGCAGTCGGTCGCTACGGCGGCAGCTTCTGGATGTGCATCCAGGTAGCGTGCCATCACTTCGAATGCGTCGGGCACGTAAATGTTGTCGTCTGAGGTCCAGCTCCAATACTCCCCGCTCGCCACAGCGAATCCTGTGTTCATGGCAGGGGCCTGTCCCTGATTCATGGTTTTTATAACCTTCATGCGCCGGTCGTCGTAAGCTTTGAGGATTTCTTCCGTATTGTCCGTGCTGCCATCCACCACCACGATGAGCTCAATGTCTCGGAACGTTTGGCTCAAACATGAATCGATGCATTCCCGGATGTACCGGGCGCCGTTGTATGTAGGAAGAACTATGGAAATCCGGGGCACGAAGCTGTTCCTCTGTATGGCGATTCGGCCGAAATCTGCTCTTGTTGCTTTGGAAGCGGATGCCTCTTACCCGAACCGGCGATGCAGCTTCTTGAGATACATGCGATACGAGCTGAGAGTTGGCGAAGAGTAAAACCTGCTGTCCAAATCGGCCCTGTGCATGATCTTGACGTTGTTCTCCGCTATCGCAGAAACTGCCTCGCAGGCAAGGCGGATACCCACCAGGTGCTGTTTAAGCGCCAGGTCCCGAGGATCGTCATCCGGTTCGATCCGTATGCTCTCCTGAAAAAGGATCCCTCCGGTATCTATACCTGCATCTATTAAGTGGACGGTGGTCCCGACATTGTCCCAGTCCTCGTTCACTACTGCCCAGAACGCGCCGTGGGCTCCCCGGTATCGCGGCGTAATGCCACAGTGTATGTTGACGATCGGGACCCCGTTTAGCGTCTGGAGCATCCGAGAGCAGAGAAGAGAAGTTCCTGAAACGACAACAGCTTCAGGTCTTAAACGAGAGAGAAGATCCGTCACCGCAGGGGAATTGATTGAGCTTACGTTCAGGAGCTCCGTCTCACCTAGGACTTCCTGTGACAAGCAGGCGGGAAGAAGCGATCCCATCTTTCGCAAGGCCCTGGGCCGAAAGATAACCAAATCTAGCAGCTTGTACGCCGCCTGGTCGAGCACCGTGAGGGTACCGAGCTTCCGAAGGCGATTGAGGAGTAGGCGGATGCGCAGCCTCGTCTGATATTCGAAGACAATGCCACTCACGCGATGGTCTCTCGCCAACGCTTCGATCAAGGCATAGTTCGTGGCCGCATGCGTTGTAAGGACAACAACGGAGAGATTCGTGGAGCTCATCCCCTCGGCTCCAAGCGACTGGCGACGAGTGAGGCTGCTTCCGCCATAGTACAGCATTCCACCACTCCGTCCGCTCTCAACCCGTCGACTGCACGAAGGATTTCTTCAAGCCCTTCCAGAAGCAAAGGCGATGAGACCAGATTCTCTGGATGGAACCATAAGTGGAAAATCCCCTTTCTCTTCACTGCTTCGGCAATGCCTCGCTTTGCCTGCAGCACTCTCCTCGACAGGCTGACAGCGTTCCAGAGGCCTCCGAATGGAGGGAAGAACATGGAAGCGGGAATGTCGACCAGGTGCCGGGCTCCGTCACGGCTCGAGTACACGAGGACCTCGGAGTAACACGGCGGTGTCAAGGCAAGCAGGCGATCGAGGAAGTGGAACCCCCTTCCCAAGATAGAGCTCTGGTTCAGCGCTCTGTACCATCGTTTCTCGACGCCCCGGAAACTCTGAAATCCCAGCTCGCACAACACGTCCAGATGGCCGATTGAGTTGCGCGGGAACACGAGCGAAACCAACTCGATGTTCATCTCGGACGCGAGGCGCTTGCACTCTTCAAGCTGAGATCGGGCGACGTCACGGGTACAATCCGGATCTCCAAGAATCGCATGGGTGAACGTGTGACACCCGATTTCGTGAGGCTGCCGAGCTGAAATGATATCGTTAACAATGTCTGGAGCGTAATAGAGGGGATCCTTTTCTACGTCCGAATACGGATCGTGACTCAGCCAACCCCTCGGGTACCAACGGTATTGCGGTTGAAGTACATGATTGTGGCTACCCTCTCCGGCCGATGAGCAGCGTGTCAAGAAGAGGTGACCGACTAGAGCCCACGTGACAGCTATCGAATAGGTGTCAAACAGAGCCAACAACTGCCTGACACAACTTCGAGTTTCCATGAGGCGATTTCTCATGGATTCGAAGCTCGAGCTGTCGAAGTATCCCCAGCCCAGCTCGGTGTCCAGAGACAGCACGAACAAGGACTTATCAGTCTTAACGCGGCGTATAGTCAGGGTACCGTTGTTATAGGTGCTGTTGCCCAAAGAGATATCCGATTCCGTCCCGGGAACTGCGCTGAGAGCCCTCTGCCGGATCAAGTCATGGACAGGGCACGGGCCCTGGAATTGAAGACACTATCCTCGTAAATTCTCTTAAGACTCTTAACCGATTGATGTATGTTATACGGACTGGACGTGATTACAGCTAGGGCCTCAGCCGACCTGACGGGCACAGGCTTTCTCGCTGTTGCAAGCAAGGCTTCGGCCCAGGCTCCAGGAGGTTGCGAGAGCGACAGCCTTGTCACAAGGTCCGGCACCAGATCGGCTTCCTCCGGAATGGCATCCGAGATCACGCATCGAAGCCCGGCAGCCTGAGCTTCCACCAAAGCCAGGCCTAATCCTTCCGAAAGAGAAGGAAACAGAAATATATTGACGCACGTGATGAGGAGCCTGGGAATATCTGGCCGGGATCCGAGGAATAGAACCTTGTCCCCCATATTCATTTGTTTTACGAGGGTCCTCGTATGCGGCTCCAGCAATCCGTCGCCGGCGAGCACAAGCACGGCTTTCGGGTTCTGGATCAGAACCTCCCGAAAAATTTCCAATATAAACGGATGATTCTTCTGAAGCGTGAACCTTCCCACGTGCCCAATAACGAGTGCGTCTCCGGGTAGTCCCAGCTCTTTCCGGACTGACTGTGCGTCATATGGGCGTGAGAAAGGCTCCAGGTCGACGCCGCAAGGAAGTATCGAGAATTTGCCGGAAGATTCCCAGGCGTTCCCGTAATAATCCTCTGCCGCGGCACGACTGGCAGCCAGCCACATTGTAGAGCATCTCCGCACAAGAACTCCCATCATGAGGTAATATAATTGACGGGACAGGCCTTCCTGCTGCCGCGAGTAGCGCTCAGCAGTATGGCTATGCACGATCCGTACAGGTACGCGCCACAGCATTGCCAGAAGCATGTTCAGCCCGGAGAAATATCCACCGTGCGTGTGCACCACATCGTACGGTCCGAACGTGCTTAGATATCTCACAAAGTCGAAAGCGTACTTCCATGGTCGTCGATAGTGGGGACAACGCAGTATCCGTGCCCCAAGGTCCCGCATCTCGTCCTCATAGGCCCCCCGCTCAGGCTCGTGGACAAGTATGTCCATGGAAAATCGAGTGCGGTCCAGCTTCCGAAGCACGTTGAGTACCCACGTCTCAATTCCCCCGCGCTCCGTTCCACCGAGCACATGGAGAACCCTTATCATCGTGCCAAATTCATCCTCGCGGAGGTAATCCTACCAGCCGGCAGAGCCGTGGCTCACGGAAAGCCGTAAGGCACGGACAACGTTCTCTCACGCGGAACCTGTCTTTTCTATCCATTCCCCCCTTTGACCCAGGGGAAGGACAACTAAACCGGTGTCTCCGTCCCGGATGGTCACAGAGGTACTTACTTGCGGTCGAGCTGCCAGGACAACCCTCCATATGCGCATCCCATAATAGCAATACAGAAAGAGAAGGACAGCTTCAGCAACGAGGAACCCGACAGCCCCTTTTAGTGACACATTCTTCGGAAGATTGAGGGAAAACAACCCCTGAAAGTCATGCCGCAGAAACCAGGATTGCCACAAATTCGGTTCCACAACGAGCAGAATGCCGAACAAAGCGAATGGGAATAGTCCCGCACGATTACTCATTATGCTCGAAATTGACAGGCAAATCGGGAAAAAGCATATCATCGCGTAATAGGTGTACGACTTGGGACTAAATAGCGCGAACCCAAGATACATGAATGCAATCGAGTGGAACAGGAGCAGATTGCCGTCGTGGCTACCCTGGACGGTCCGAAGTCGCATTGCCACATGAGCGAAGAGTAACCCCATGATGCCATAGGACACAATCTTGGAGATGACGTTGTCCTGCGAGAATCCGAAAATCGTAAGAAAGAATGAGATGTTCCCGGGCGAGTGCATGTGCGCTTCCTGGAGCAGGGGGAGCAAGGGATTTGCACCCAGCAGGACGAAGAGAGCGTAAGTCCCCAGTACTGTGACCCCAAAACCGCCGAGCCAGCGTCCCCAACGAGAGCAAGAGCCTGCAAGTATTGGTGCGAACAATCCGCCCAGGATCTTGACCAGTATGACCGACATCCCCAGGAATATGCCGGACAGAGCAGGTCGACCCTTTATGAGCACATACGTTGAGGAACCAAGGAACAGGGAGACCCACACCTGGTTCTGCCCAGAAACTCCCACGTTGGCAATGGGCAAGAGACTTGTCGCATAGAGGAGAGCTGCTTTCCTCACCGTTGTTTCTTCAAAACATTCCTGGGCTGCGACGATCCACACAAAGACCGATGCAAGCTCCATGAGGATCGAGAAAAGCACGATTGCAGTTGGAGAATTCCAGACAGAAACGACAAGCGCGCATACGTACGGGAAGAGAGGTCCATAATGCACGGGAAAGTCACGAATTGGGAGCATGTTATGGAGAACCGACTGCGCCTGCGGGTAATAGTACTCCGGAACATCTCCTGTGGCTCTCATTGTTCCGAATACCACAAAGAACAGTACGAACGGCATCGCACGCATGGCTATGAGAGACGCCCCATAGACGGTCCAAAATGTTGTTCTGGGCCAGAGTAATGGTCTCCTCCACCACATCACGATAGCTGCAAATGCGGCCAGCAGTACACCGACCAGCACTTTTTCCATGACGAGGGGACTAGTTTGCAAATGACTTATCATGGAAAAGATTGCGGTAGCTCGGGACGACGAATGTTGAGATCTTTGCCGGCCTTGTTCCGAAAAGCTGAGCGAAGACCGGGAGAGACTTGAGGGACGACCTTCGGCAATAGCTCCAGGAGTTTTTTCTGCTCTCGCACATGCTCTCTGAACAAGATGGGCGTCAAAGCAGCTACAAGTATTCCGGGGATCAGTTGGACTCGCTGCCGGACGATGATGCCCTCGATGGGGAGATACGTGAAAATGATTGAAAAAAATAAGCATATCATGATGGAGGACCAGATAGCGGGAAAGCGAAGAAGCTGACGACGCTCATTCGAGCCGAGTTGGAGCCATGCCAGAATGAGAATAAAAGTCAATCCCCATGTTTCGGCAGAAGCGATCAACGTTCTCAGGGACTTGATTTCCCATGGAAAAGGCCGGAAGAATGTGGCGACAAATCCGGACACGAAGAAGATCGGGCCTTCGGTGCCATGATCAATGAAGGAACCTGCCCCAGGGGAATTCAGGCCCTGGTATTGTCTCTCCATTACTTCCAGAGCCTCAGTGGGGGACATCAGGCTGCTGCCTACAAAAGCCCGCAGGGCCAGAAAAACCATCGGCATGAGGAGAAGGAGCAGAACTGCCCAAGCAATCCGCTTTCTGAACATCAACATGGAGATCCCTGCGGCAAAAACCCAAATCATGGCAATATGAGGTCTGAAAAGGCCCGCTACCCCTAAGCCTATCACCCCCATAAGAGAAATAGGGGCTCGCCGAGTAGAAGATGCCTCGATCAGAGGTGCGAGTATCTGGCAGATTGCCCAGTACATGAGGCCTTCCTTCATATTGGCTGTTGTCCAGAATACGGTTGAGGGGCAGAATATGAGGAGAAAGAACCATTTCTCCCGCCCTCGTCCGAGAGGAAAGACCTGTGCCAGGGAGCGGGTCAACGTCAGTCCGCCGAGAAAGGCCAGGAATCCGTTGATGGCTATGGCGCCATAGTTCGTGGCTCCCAGTATCACGTGGAGAAACGTCAGATACGCGACGTACGTCTCATTCCCTAACGGCAGCGCTCTCCGAAATGGCCACTTGCCTTCTTCCAGTTGCTGGGCTGCCTCCAGAGCTGCTCTCCAGTGCACTGCTGCGTCAGCTCGAGTAATGCCGAGCATCATGTACACGTAGTCTTCGTTGAAAAAAGCAAGACAAATCCACAAGAGGCCGCCGAGGATCACGAGGTCGCGGAAAAGCTTGGTCACCCGAGCGGAGCTCAAGTACCAGATCACCGCTGCCGGAACGGACATGGCCAGAAGCACGGCAAACAGAATGTCAATTGGTGCTATCTCGTACAACTTTGCGCCCGCTGCTCCGAAGAATGATCTCCCGGCATGCCGTCATCGAATCGCGACGACTGTCTCGCGTGCAAGAATTCGGAATAGAGGTTCAGCAAACGCTCCGCGGCACGTCCGACACCGAAAAATGCTTCCACCTGTTCCCTGCCTTTCATCCCGAGTGACTGGGCTCTTTCAGGGTTGGCAAGGAGGCCGATGACCGTCTCCGCCATAGACCCGATGTCCTCCACGGGGTGAAGGATACACGCAGCTCCGTGCTCCCGGGCCTCGATCAGGCCCGGAACGAGGGACCCGACAACCGGAATACCGGACGCATTGGCTTCCAGAGCCACTATGGGGAGTCCCTCGAAGAGGGAAGGGAGGAGGAGAAGATCGCTCACGGACATCAGGCTCGTCACATCGTCCCGGGCTCCCAGGAATCGCACGAGCTCACTCAAGCCCCGCTCTCGCGTCAGCCTTTCGATTTGCCCTCGGAGTATGCCTTCCCCCACGAGGAGCAGGCGCGACCGTGGGATCTTGTCGACGACCCGTTGAAATATGTCAATGAGTCCCCGATGATTCTTCAATTCCATGAAGCGCCCTACGTGGAGCACCACAGGAGTATCTTCTTGGAATCCGAGAGATCTCCTGAATTGTGCTCGGTCTTCTGAAGTGACGGGCCGCGGTGTTTCAACTCCCAGGTACAGGACTCGCGGGGGCAGCCCTTGAGTGACCTTTCCGGCGATCACCGACTCGAGCACCCCGCGAGAAACGGCAGTGACCAGGTCCGCGTGACGTATCGAATACCCCATGCTGAAATAGCCATAGGATCTGCGGATCTGTTCCATGATCGGCAGCCGAAGCCACCATGGGTGAGCCTTGGAAAAATCTGTGTTGTGGAATGTGCAAATAACGGGCACGTTGGTTCGTTTCGCTATCAGCACCGGAAGCCCGCTGTACACGTCCAGGTGATTATGCACAATGTCGTATGGGCCATTGATCAGTATTTCGGAGAAACCTTTTGCAAAGCCAACGTGAGAGGGGCCGAGTGGAACGTGAAATATTCGAGCCCCGGCTTCGACGGCATCCTGGGCCCAAGGGCCCGTGTCTTGCCCCTTACAGCAGATGTCTATTGCGCACACATCCCGGGGGATTGTGCGGAGCATAGATAATAGCCAGCGTTCCAGACCTCCTCTATTGAAGGCATGTATAAGATGAAGCACCCGTAACACGCGTTATGCACTCCGCTGATGCAACTGTGCCATGAGACCGAAGCCCATGAGTACCATGGTGCTGGTCGATGCCCGGCAGCGGTGTTTATTCGAGCGGTCTTGCTGTCTGGCCGAAACTATCATTGGGGTCGCTGTCTTTGATTCCTGTGGCCGCAATCAATTCTCAACAAGCAAAGACGCAGGTCTCTTTCCCAGCTTCTCGTCGACCAGCCTGACCACGCCGGGAAAGCGGCTGTCGTCGAGCTGCTCCGCAAAAAACCGTTTCGACTTCTCCCGCATTTGGTGTGCAGCGTCAGGCTGGGTGAAAAAGGAGCGCACAAGATTCCAGAATTCTTCAGGGGTACGAGCTACGGTCGTGCCTTCCTCCAGGATATGATAGGGGAAATCCGCTCTTCTCTCGAGTGCCGGCCACTCTGTAAGCAACTGAATGACCGGCTTTTCTGCTTTCATGGCGTGGATAAGGGCCGTGCCCCGGTAATTGACACCCACCACGAGATCAGCTCGTTCCAGTGCCGTGTGAAGATCGCTTTTCAAAGGGAGCAAGAGCCGCACTACTTCACTTCCCGCTGCTTCAATGATTTCCTTATCAGAGATGTGGGGATGCGTCTTGATCCAAACTTCTGTCTTGTCAGCCAAATCTTCCGGCACACTTGCCACGATCCTCAGAGCTCTCACATGAGCCTTGGGACTGGTGTATGTGACCAGATTCACCCCTTCACCAGTTGCCTCGGTAAGAGCAAGAATGCGCCACCGGGGGAGGCTCTCCTGCTTCTGCAAAGGGGAAACCTGATACTCATTGGCTGGAAGCAGCCCTTTGCATACCACCGTCCGGGCCGGATGAACAGTTCGCAGCTCAAAGCGCGATTGCTGTAGAGGCGAATTGCACAGGACCCAATCGTGGGGGAGAGGGGTACTGTCACGCTTGAATCCTGAATTCCCCCCATGGGGTATGCAGAAGGTGAGAGCTCCCGCTTCCTTGGCCGTTATGGTTGCGAGCGCGAATACCGCCTCATCCCGTGATGTCACGAGAACTCCGGCAGGGCGGATCCGGCTCCACAGATTCCTCCAATAGACCAGGGATTCCGTGAGAAGGTGCGGCCAGCGATAGACACAGTAATACCTGAAATGGAATCCAAGATGCTGCATCGGAAGTTGCCACACCGTTCCGTCGGCAGCCTCCAGGGCCAGTCGATAGCCTGCCAGGAATTTCCGACTCAAATCTCTGTTCGGCGACGGCAGCAGCCAGGAGGGAAGGGCCGAGAGCCACCGGTAGACCGGCCATTTGGGACCTTGCAGTACAGGCACTCCCAAATTGGAAATCACTGCAATTGCCGAATCCGAGGGAGCGCCCGCGAATACCGCCCCGACTCTGCCCGGGAAGGATCTGGAGAATTGATCGACAAGATGGGAGAAGCGGACTTCCTCTTCCGGCCCGATCACGAAAACGATACTGTTCGGAGGAATCGCTTTTTCCAATCTCCTTCGCTCGCTCTTACCGCGGGTAAAGAGGGCCTCGGTCACTCGAGAAAGACCGCCCCGTACCGAGGTGAAGGAGATGTCCGGAAGGATCTGATCCAGCCGGATATGCACAGACTTGGAACACGCCTCCTTTCCCCACAATGTGTTGCACGCGTCCGAACGCGGATGGCCTACGGATGCTCTCGGGAGGAGATTCCGGAAAAAGGAGAGGGAACAATTTCGTGATTGAAGAGACCGGGCCAACTCCAGTGCCAGAAGCGCATCCGTCCAGAACCACTTCATGGACGACTTGTCAACCTCGGGGAGACAAACCCCCTCCACGGTGAAGTGCTCTCTTGCCGGCTCGAACCACTTGTCGGAGCACAGTATCGAATTCTCTACCGCCCTGGCGATAACCTCCGGCTCCAACCAGTCTTCCAACGTGGTACACGGAAGGCCCGCTCGTGCCGCATGAGCCATGGCGTGGGAATCCAGCGCGAGCAGCTCGCGTCCCCGCTTATGGGCCCACTGGAGGAACGCTCTTGCATTGCGACGGACAAGATCCGCTCCGAAAAAGGCCAGAACGTGGGTCATCAGCTCTCTGTCCGGACCCTTCGAAGTTTGTTGCGGACGGGGACCTCGCTCGGGTACACGCGTTTGAGTCCGTCACCCATAGCTTTTTCAATCAAACGAATATCTCGTACCAATTTGTGCAGACCATGCGGTTCCAGAGACGCGGCCTGATCGCTTCCCCACATAGTCCTGTCCAAGGTTATGTGCCGTTCGACCATACAGGCCCCAAGCGCTACAGCCGCGAGGCTGACCTGGAGTCCACGTTCATGACCGGAATAGCCGACCGGTACTCCAAATTCCTTTTCCAGTGTGGCCATTACTCGCAGATTGATCTCGTTTTCATTGGCTGGATATGAGCTGTGGCAGTGAAGAAGGATGAGACGCTCGCGGCCGAGAGCTCCCACCGCAGCTCGGATCTCGTCCATAGTGGACATCCCTGTTGACAGGATCAGCGTTTTCCCTGTCTCCCGGTATTGTCTCAGCAGTGCCAGGTCAGTAAGACAGGCCGAAGGGATCTTGTGACACGGCGGCGAGAACTGCTCCATAAATTCTAGCGAGTCCTCATCCCAACTCGATGCGAACCAGAGGAGCCCATGTTGGTCGCAGTATTCTTTGATTACCTTGTACGCGTCGCCGTCGAGCTCAACCCGGGACCGGTATTCCAGGTACGTCATGTGGCCCCAAGGGGTCTCCAGCGCGATTCCTTTTTGCTCGGGAGGCACGCATTTTTCCGGATTCCGCTTCTGGAACTTGACCGCATCGCATCCCGCAGCGCGTGCCACATCCATCAGGCGTTTTGCCACCGAGAGATCCCCAATGTGATTGATGCCGATTTCGGCCACGATAAAACAGGGAAAGCCCCGTCCTATCTCCCTGTCACCGATTCTTACTGAAGATGTCATTTCACTCATTTCATGCAGAGATGCGGGGTCAGGTTTTTTGTTTCTTGATCTTCCGGTCACCTTTTGAGCGAGGCTGCTCGGTCTAGACCTGGCCAGTGGCCTATTCACAGACGATCGTCATGATACATTGGTCAAGAAACAAGACCTGACCCCCATCGCGTCAAGATCAGGTCGCATAGCTCCCGGACCGCTCCCCTCCCTCCCGCGGCATTCAAGATGAGCCGAGCTGTTTTTCGGACTTCCAGATGAGCATCAGCAACGGCTATGGGAAGGCCCACCCTCTTCATGCATTCGATGTCGTTGATATCATTGCCGACGTATGCCACCTGTCGTAGCGGTATGCCTGAATCGCGGCAATAACTTTCGAGGAACGCTTCTTTGTCACCGATTCCCTGATAGCTTGGGATCCCGAGCTTTCGGCACCGGTCGGCCACCACTGAATTCGTTTCGCGCGAAAGCACAACTATCGGCAGGCCGGTCTCCCTCAGGAGAGCGATCCCCATCCCGTCCCCTCGACTGCACCACACAGCCTCTTTGCCACCCTCGATCACAAGCACTCGATCGTCGGTGAGAACGCCGTCAAAATCAAGTACAAGCAGTCTGAGATCTGAGAGCATCTCATGGGACGGCATCGGTACGCCACGGGAGCGGGCTATCCACTGTACCAACTCAAAATCGAAAGCATCGTCTATCTCAAAGGAAGTTGCCTCGTCCATCTCAAACAAAGCGATCTTGCCCCCAAGGCGGTTGCGGAACTGCCTGAGCACCCATGGCTTGAACACGTAGATCGAACCGTTCTCGACGAATTCGGGCGTCCGCTCCTGGCGTCTCGGACGATGGACGGGGTCGTAATTTACGGGCCTCGCGTTGCCATTCGCCCTGCTCCACAAAAACCTGTGCGACGGTGCGACCGACAGGAGAGAGTCTGCCTCTTCGCGCACGAGCGTGGCAACGGCCCGATCGATGTCCCCTTGGTAGCGAACAGGGGATGTACATTGCAGGAAAACCACGAGATCGGGCTCGTATCCGTCTCTGTCCCGGAGGGAATCGAGACTGTGCAGGAGAGCAGATTCAGACGAAGCAGCGTCATCGCTGATATCTGGCGGCCGCACAATGATTTCGGCTCCGAAGCGCTCTGCGGCTGCCGCTATTTCCTCATCGTCAGTTGACACGACGATTCTGGAAATGCTGACGGATTGGGCTGCCTGCCAGACGGTTACAGACACGAGCGGGACTCCACAGAACAGTCGAAGGTTCTTTCGAGGTAGCCCCTTTGATCCGCCCCTGGCAGGAATTATGGCGAGTATACCAGGCAAGAACAGCTCCGCTCAGTGAGTCTGTCTCATCTCACTGAAATCATTTCGGTACTATCATCGTGTTGTGGCACGAGAGGCCAATTGCAGCCCGGCATGCGCCGTGGGGACAAGGGTGGGGTATCGAACCGCCCCCCACAACTCTTGCCCCGTAGCTGTCACCATCTGACGCCCCAGTGCTCGATAACGGGCACTTGAGAACCGAAAAATGGCTGCTTCATGTATTGCGCCAGCCTCTCGCGCACCAATCGCGGCCGCCGCTCCACTGTCGAAATGTCGCAATGACAGCCCAATCTTTTGCGGGCATTATATGACACAGCCCGAAAGGAGTCAATTTAGATGCAGTCTTTGCGCGTGGTTCAGCCACAGACTTTTCGGTTGAAGATTCTGTCTGGGGATGGAACGGGGTAGGGGAGGGAAACGAGGGAATGACGAACAGTTTGAGGGTGAACGGACCGCCTCAGCACATTGTTTCCTAAATATGGTCAAGTACTTGAGCTAGCAGCCTGTCATTTAACCTCAGATCGGAGCAGAATCGTGCTCCCAACGTTGTCCCGACCTGACCGGCTTAATTAGGTCAGTCTCCTATGAGTGCAAGATACTAAGTGGTCGACGGCACAAATACGGTACCGTATCCGCACCGCGGTGTACGTGGTGAACGCTTCGTTGGCACTGTAGGGGCGGGCCTCGTGCCCGCCCTGGGCACCCACAAGGAACCTGTCTCAAAACTCGGGACACACCAAACATCGTAGCACGATTTGGCGTCGATGCGTGGAAAGGCACCCTCACCCCAACCCTCTCCCAGAGGGAGAGTGAGCCTAAATAATCCCCTCTCCCCCGCTTCGGGGGAGAGGGTCAGGGTGAGGGGGTGTGCCACGATTATCACGGACTGCAGGCTTTTGAGACACTTTCCAAGGGGTGCCCCTACGTCGTGGCAGATTACGTGACCGTATTTAGGAAATGGAGCATTTAGACAAGCATCGGCTCTCCCGTTTGCCAGATCACCGAGGCAGGAGTCGAACGAGCTCATGCTCGATCTCTTCCTGAAGGCCATGCGATGCGGATTCTTCCGGGGTTCCTCAATTGCCGGCTTTGGGGGCTGAATTGCTGCAACGCTTGCACAATGGCGTGCTTCAATGGCGATTGCCCCAGTGGGGCGGGCTTGACTTTGCGGGGCGGATGGGTAAGCTTGTGTGCCACGCCAACGAGGACGAATTGTCGGAGGATGCATGGTTAGAGGCTACACCGGACCGGGCGATGATGTGGAAGCATGGTGCACCCGCTGCCGAATGAATTTGAATCACCGAGTGATTGCTGTGGTCGGAAAGGAAATCAAGAGAGTTCACTGTTTGACGTGCGGCGGCGATCATCGCTATATCCCGCCGAAATACGAGAAAGAGCAGAAGAGCGAACGTCGAGCCATACGGGTCGGCGGCGGTGGAGAGAGATCTCGGAAATCAGTGGACAGGACTGCCGAAAGGGCAGCAGGAGAATGGAACACCATCATGAAGGACAGCCCGCCGGATCTGATACCGAGGCCGTACAACATCAAGGAATCATACCGTATCGGGGAGCTTATTGAACATCCGACGCTGGGGACGGGAAAGGTCCTGGATGTCCTCGGTTCGCAGAGAATTCAAGCAATCTTCAAAGAAGGTAGAAAAGTACTGGTGTGCAATCGGCCGTGAGTGCATTGGCTCTCCGGCGATGCAACCCTAGAGAGCCGGGAAGCCAATGACACGATTCCTCGAGAAGCGTCAGACATCGGAAATCACGACCCGATATTGATACACTGTCCTGCAAGCAGCTCCGCCGCCTGACTTTTCCGACCTGGGCATCTGGCTGTGCTCGAAATCAGGGACGTGAGCTGTAGCAGGACGTTGTCTGCGTTAGATGCCCCTATCCAAGTACCGCGTATCATTGAGACACTCGAAACACCTCGGTTCACGCCGTGGCGGAGTGGTATTTGTGCAGCTTCCTCCCCCGCGATTCTCCCTGCGTGAGTCCCCGACGAACATCCCGCTGGCAGCAGGCTTTATCTCTGCTGCACTGAAATCCCACGATCTTGGCTCATTGGAGCTCCATATCTTGGACTCGGACGAGATGGATCTGTCTGCGGACAGGGCGATAATCCGAACAGTAGTCGAGAGAGAACCGACAGTGGTGGCTATGACGCTTTACGTCTGGAACGCGGTGCGCAGTCTGTTCGTGGCTTCGGAGATCAAGAAGGTCCTTCCCGCAACAAAGATTCTCGTAGGGGGTCCTGAGGTCACGGCTGACAATGACTGGCTGCGCCAGCACCCGGCCGTTGACGCGGGAGTCTTCGGTGAAGGAGAGTCCCGGATCGGAGCCATGCTGCAGGCCCTGTTTCACGGCGTGACCGAGCGAGCAATCGCAGGGGGATTCTTCAAGAGAGACGGCGGAGAAATGCTCCTCAATGCCTCCCTGCCCGCACCATTCGATCTCTCGTCCATCACCTATCCCTATCTCGACGCGACAATCGGACCGTCTCGGGACGGAACCTTGTTCGTGGAGACTGTGCGCGGTTGTCCGTTCCGGTGTCGCTATTGCTACTACCACAAGACGTTCCACGGAGTCAGGCCACATTTGTGGAAATCCGTCCAACAGGTGCTCGATTTTGCATACAGCGAAGAATCCGGAGTCCGAGAAATCTATCTCATGGATCCTACCTTCAACGCAAGACCTGGGTTCAGGAAGCTTCTGAAATCCATGATCGCCCGTCGAGCAGGCGATATCCCGGTGCTTCATACCGAGCTCCGCGCGGACCTCGTCTCCCGGGAAGATGTGGTGCTTCTCAAGGAGGCCGGCGCAGCCAGCGTAGAGGTTGGGCTTCAAACCACGAACCAGGAGGCCCTGCGCATTGCCGGTCGCAAGGAAGATTTGGGCAAAATGGCTCGAGGCTCAGCGCTTCTCAAGGAAGCCGGCATCGAGGTCACCACGGGCGTGATCGTCGGTCTGCCCGGGGATACGCCTGAGGGCTTTTCGAACACGGTCAAATGGCTCAGACGTACAGGGGCTTATTCGGTGGTTCATCCCTTTGTTCTCTCGGTGCTGCCGGGAACGGATTTCAGAAGCAGGGCTGGACAACTGGGGCTGAAATACCACCCCAGACCGCCATATCACGTCGTGGAGACTAGCACCTTTTCTCCTGACGCGATCCGGGGCGCGTTGCTGGAATGTGAAGACGTCTTCGGAATGGAGCTCGATCACGTACCCCTGCCTTCTCTCGTCGATTCCGGAGCCGGCGTCGTGACGGAGCTGCCTCGGGCGGAGCATGTCACGAAGTGGATCGTGGATCCGCTCCACGATCGGCGGAGGAATGTGCTCTCCGTGCTCATTCCTCTGGCAACGGACCCCTTTACTTTCTGGTTCAGGGGTCGAGGAGGGCCCGATGCGGAACGATCGGCCCTTGCACTGCTCGATCTCTTCGCTCGGGAGAATCCTCACACCGTGACAGCCGTGGTCACCGAATTTGAAAAGCTTCCGGCTCCGACGTTCTTTCAGAAAATCCTCGACGTTGTTGCCCAGCCGGGCATATACGCAAATCTGTCGTTTCATCCGCTGCGGGAAGAAGGGGAGGTCGTTACGCCGCTCCTTGTTCTCCTGGTTCCCAACCCCAGGGATTCGTCAACCCGTGAGCGCCTGAGAGAAAGCTATGCTCCAACCACTCTCCTGGTGTGGGATATGGGGCTTCCTCAAGAAGAAGAGGTTGCCGCAGCGGACACTCCGCTTCTTATTTCCGTTCCGGGCTCTATGGATGTCAAAGACTTGAAATGGCTCTTTGAGCTTCTGAAGTCTCTGCACGGTGATAATGCGGACGAGGTTCTGTTTCGTGACGCGCAATTGCAGCATGATTGGAGCTCTCTCACAGGGTTGGCCCGTTTGAGCGCTCCTGCCGAGAGCATAATTCTCACCGTTTTTTAGATGCCGGGGTAGCTCTATGTCGAGGGGGACCGTTGCGGCGACTGATGGTCGCCCACCAAGGGCTTAGTTTTCTTCCCCAAGGCTTGGGCTATGCTCTTTGCCAATTGTGTCACGGTGAAAGGCTTCTGAAGAAATCTCACTTCTGGGTCAAGAATCCCTCGGTGGACAATGAAATCTTCCGTATACCCTGACATGTACAGCACCTGCACATTGGGATGGAGTTTTACCAGCTCATTATAGAGGCTCCGTCCGTCCATTTGCGGGAGCACCACGTCGGTGAGCAGCACGTGGATGGTGCCCTCGTAATCCTCTGCGGTTGCAAGTGCTTCCGCCGGGTCTGCGCACGGGAGCGGGCGATAGCCGAGAAGACTCAGCGACTCGCAAGTCAGGTCTCGTACGACCTCCTCATCTTCTACGACAAGCACGGTCTCCGATCCGGTGGGCTCGGGTTGTTCCTCGATCGTGGCGTGATGACGGTCTGCCTGTTCAGCATCTGCGGCCGGTAGATAAACTCTGAAAGTGGTGCCAACCCCCGGCTTGCTTCGGACGGTGATGTGACCCTGGTGCTGTTTCACGATGCCATAGACCGTTGAGAGACCAAGGCCGGTGCCAACCCCCTTCTCCTTTGTGGTGAAAAACGGATCGAAAATCCTGGGAAGAACCTTGCTATCCATACCTGTGCCATTGTCAGTCACCGTTAGGACAACGTAATCTCCAGAGGGGATCTCTGCACCGTGATCCGGATGAGTTTCATCAACGAAAGCATTCCACGTCTCGATCCGCAAAGTCCCACCTCCGGCCATAGCGTCTCGTGCGTTTACCGCGAGGTTCAATATAATCTGCTCGAGCTGGCTGGGGTCAGCATGAACAATCTGGAGCTCAGGATCCAAGGACGTCTCAATAACAATGGTCTCGCCTATGATCCGTCGAAGCATGGTCCCGATATCTCTTATTGTTGCATTGAGATCCATATGCTTCGCTTGCAACACCTGCTTTCGACCATATGCCAGCAACTGTTGGGTGAGATCCGCCGCTCGTTTGGCCGCCCGGTCTATCTGGGCGAGCTTTTCGATGTGTGGATCTCCAGGGAGCGCCTGTTGCATAAGTATGGCGCAGTAGCCAATGATTGCGGTGAGCAGATTGTTGAAGTCGTGGGCTATCCCTCCCGCCAACTGTCCTATGGCCTGCATTTTCGCCGCTTGGCGAAGTTGTTCCTCGAGGGCTTTGCGCTCCGTGATGTCACGAATGATGCCCCGAAAACCGCTGGGAGCGCCCCGACTGTCGCGGGTGAGGGCAATAGAAATAGTGACATCCCTGTGACTCCCATCTGTCCTCACCATCCGTGCGGAAACACCCGGGTTCGGCTTCCCGGTCCTCTGCACCGTGTTGAACGCTTGAAATACCCGGTCAATATCGTCCATGTCCAGAAAGGTGCGGCAATCTCTGGCGATGAGCTCCTCCCGGGATTGCCCGAGCATTTCCTCCATGGCATCGTTCAGGAGGATTAAGCGTCCCTCAAGATCCACCTCGTAGTAGCCGTCTACTATGGTCTCGAGAATGGTGCGATACTTTTCCTCGGATTGCCGAAGAGCAGTCTCTGTTTTCTTGCGACTTGTAATGTCTTCGACGATCCCGATACCTCCGATCACCGAGTTGTCTTCACCGATGAGGGGGCCGAAATCGCACTTGGTCGGTGTAGTTTTGTCCGCGGTGACCGATGAATAATAGCCTTCGTAATGACCGATTCGACCGGAAAGGGCTTCGCTGATCGCAGCGATCATGGCCTGGTCCTTCAGGTCGCGCATCGTGTTGAGCCCCACGAGTTTTTCTCTCGATGATCCGATGATCTGTACGAAGTTGTCGTTGCACGCGGTAATGGTCCCCTCTGCGTCAAAGTGGAACAGCCCGAGGGGAGAGTTTTCAAAAATCGTGCGGTACTTCGCTTCTGATTGCCTGAGGTCTTCTTCGATTCTCTTTCGCTCGGTTATGTCTCTCCCGATGCCCTGAATAGCCACCGGCTTACCGTCTCGACGGATTATACGGCTGGTGACTTCGAGCCATACGAGGTTTCCGCTGCTACTGAGGACGAGGACTTCGTAAGGGCCGGTCTTGTCAAGCTCCCCATCAACCTTTCTGCGAAAGTGCTCCTCCACTGCCGGGAGGTGGCCTGGGGCAATTATGTCTCGGAAATTGAGCTTCAGGAATTCCTCGGGGGTGTACCCCAGGATTTGCTCCACTGCAGCGTTCACTCTCTGGTAATTGCCTCGAATGTCGTGGATATACATAAGGTCGGAAGCCTGCTCGAACAGGTCCCTGTACCTCGCCTCGCTTTCTCTGAGCGCAACTTCCGTCAGCCTGCGGATCTGTATCTCCCGCCGAAGGTCTGCGTTCGTTCTGAGAAGTTCGTGTTGAGCCTCTCTCATTCTGAGCAGGGAAGCCATTCGAACCTGCAGCTCCAATCGGTCCACGGGCTTGGAGATGAAGTCGTTCGCCCCCGCTTCTACTGCGGCAATCCGATGCTTTCTCTCCGAAAGAGCAGTGACCATGATTATGGGAACATCCAGGCTGACGGGGTTTGTGCGCATACGCCGTACGACCTCGAACCCGCTCATACCGGGCATGACCACATCCATGAGGACAAGATCGATTTCCGCCGTGACCATTTCCAGGGCTTCAAAGCCGTCGCGGGCAATAACGAATTCGTGACCGAGCGATTCGAGAAAGGCCTGAATTACGCGCCTGCTATTCTCGTCATCGTCAACGATCAATATACGTTTGGTCCCTTCCATTATGCTCGCGCACCATGAGTCGGCGAAATCGAGGCAGCGCTCGTTTTCTGGCTATTTGAAAGAGGTTGACGGCTCGGTGTTCAGTAAAAGAGCGATCTGGACAGCAACAACTTTTTTTCGCTCGAACAAGACGCGCAGGAAGACAATCGCTCAGCACTGTCCGGAGCATATCAAGAAATAACAGTGGAAACAACCTAATCGCTCCCCTCCTCGCAATGGCCTCTCAGAGCAAAGATGCGAGCTGTCCTCTGGAAAGGACTTTGTCGACGAGGGGCTTGCGAACCATTTTCGAAGTGGTTACATCTAAGATTGGAATGCGGCGAAATCTTTTCGGTTCGTGGCTGTATTACCTCACTCCGTATTGCAGAAGGGGGCGCATCATGATCAGCAAAAGAATTGAAGATGCTTTCAACAAACAGATCAACGCAGAGCTCTACTCTTCGTACTTGTACCTCGCCATGTCCGCCTATTTCGAATCCGTTAATCTCAAGGGATTCGCCAACTGGATGCGGTGTCAGGCGCAAGAAGAGATCGTACACGCGATGAAATTCTACGATTTCCTTTTCGAGCGCGGAGGCACAGCCAGGCTGACGGCCATAGAGGGGCCGCCCACCGCCTGGGACTCGCCGCTCCATGCGTTTGAAGAGGCCTATCGGCACGAACAAAAGGTAACGAGCTTGATCAACGACCTTGTGGATCTGGCCGTTCAAGAGCGAGACCATGCGGCCAATAATTTTCTTCAATGGTTTGTTGCAGAGCAGGTAGAAGAAGAAAGCTCCGCTGACGGAGTGATTCAAAGCCTGAAGCTTGCCGGCAATCAGGGTGGCGGACTTTTCATGATCGACCGCGAGCTAGGGCAACGCGTTTTTGCTTATCCGCCTGCAACATCAGAAGCGTGATAGACCATAGGACGATCCAGAGAAAGAGTGCAACGCGTGTCGGATTGTACTGGCAACGCCCGTGGCGATGACAGACAATGCGATATTCGTCACAGAGGGCGAAACAAAGAGATCAGGGAGGATCCGATGGCGGAGGGAATTGACCGGTGTATTCAAATGCTGGCAGCAGCCCTTGAGAAGGAAGAGAAGAGCAGGGACTTCTACAAGGAAGCGATTACCGTCTGTGCCAGCGAAGTGGGCAAAGAAATGTACCGCATGCTGATGGCCGAAGAGGGCATTCACATGAAGCGGATCAAGACCATCTACTCCGGGTTGCAGGGGGGATCGGGCTGGACGACGGAATGGAAGGCCCACAAGGGTGAAGTAGAAGATCTCCACAAGCTGATGCAAGAACGCATCCGGACTCTTGGCCCCAAGATCACGGCGGAAATGAGCGATCTGGATGCGCTCACGATCGGAATACAGATGGAGCAGGGGGCAGTCAATTTCTATGCAGAGAGCCTCGAAAAGGCTACGGATCCACTGGAGCGCGAGTTTGTCGAGGCCATGCTCAGAGAGGAGCGAGGTCACTACGCTGCATTGAGCGACCTCAAGATGTACTTCGAGAATCCCGAATCCTGGTTTATTGAAAAGGAGCATCACACGCTCGACGGAGCCTGATTGCCGGGATACTCAATGCTAGTGAGCCCCCTGTCGTGAAACGTGATCGAGAAAAATGGGAAGCGCGATACAAAAGGGATCAGAGGGATTTGCTTGCTCCTGACGAATTCCTCATTGCACACGCACACCTCTTGAGACCCGGAAGAGCGTTAGATCTGGCGTGCGGGCTCGGCGCGAATTCCCTTTTTCTCGCAAACAGAGGGCTGGCAGTCGACGCGGTAGACATCAGTTTCGAAGCGTGCTCGCGGCTGTTGGCCGAGGGGCGGCGCATCGAAGCTGACGTTCGCCCCTTCGTTGCAGATCTGGATTATTATCCGCTCCCTGAGGACTTGTACGACGTTGTGCTCGTTTTCTATTTCTTTTCCCCATCCCTGATCCCTGCAATCAAAGCCTCTCTGAAAGCTGGTGGGCTCCTTTTCTATGCCACATACAACCGTCGTCACACCAGCGTGAAGCCCGGATTTAACGTGGCGTATCTCGTGGCGGAAGGGGCGCTGTCCTCCTATTTCTCCGATTTCGAAATGGTTGTTCCTGAAGAGGTTGCCGGCGATTTCGGGAACGTATCGAGGCTTGCAGCAGTCAAAGGGTAGCAGGTTCAAAAAGGTCGGGTCCCCTCGGGGCGGCTCGTCCGAAGACGGCAGGAACCAACACCTCTACCAACAAGTGGAAAGAGCGGGCAAAGAGCACGTGCGATGATCTCCCCCATTGATGGAATCAAGATTGCCGTGGAGACTTTGCGAGTGAATGTGATGCGTTCGCTCCTTACGGTGCTGGGTATCGTCATCGGTGTGGCCGCGGTAATCGTCATGGTAGCAGTGGGGTCGGGGGCTCGCGAGCTCATTGGGGATCAGATCAGGTCCATCGGCAGCAACCTCATTCTCGTGTTTCCTGGCGCCACGACGCAGGGGGGAGCACGACTCGGCTCCGGTTCTGTTCACACGCTCACCGCGGCCGACGCTGAGGCCATCCAGACCGAAGCGTCGGCAGTAAAGTATGCTGCGCCCATTTGGAGTGGAATTGCCCAGGTCGTGTACGGAAACAGGAACTGGCGCACCCGAATCACGGGAACGACACATCCGTACTTTGAAGTGAGAGAATGGACTCTGCGCCACGGTCGCTATTTCACCCCGGACGAAGAGCGCCATGGCTCGAAGGTGGCTGTGCTGGGCCAAACGGTTGTAGAGAATCTCCTGGGCGACACGTATCCCCTTGGCAAGGTGGTGCGAATTCAAAATGTTCCGGTCACTGTCATCGGAGTCCTCGAGCCCAAGGGGCAGAGCCCTCGGGGAGAGGATCAGGACGACACCGTGATCGTCCCGCTCAAGACCTCCCAATACAGGCTATTCGGTTCACCATTTCCGGGAGAGGTCAATGCCATTCTCGTGCAGGCCAAGAGCCTCTCCGTAATCTCTGAAGCTGAGCAGCAGGTTGACGAGCTCCTTACTCGCAGACACCGTATCGGAAAGGGCAGAGAAAAGGATTTCTCCGTCCGAAACCTCACCGAGATCCTGAATTCCGCGCAAAAAACTCTCAACATCATGACTACTCTGCTGGGTGCTATCGCGGCAATCTCTTTGCTGGTGGGCGGCATAGGTATCATGAATATTATGCTGGTCTCCGTAACGGAACGAACTCGTGAAATAGGCATCCGTATGGCTGTGGGTGCTAGATCTGTCGACGTGCTCTCGCAATTCCTCATAGAAGCCGTAGTTCTCTCCGTCTCAGGAGGAGTCATTGGTATAATCGTTGGGGCTGGGGGTGCTTTCGTCTTCTCCCGTCTCAGTGGATGGCCGGCGTTGATAAGTCCTTATGCTGCGTTGGTTGCCATTCTCTTTTCTGCTGCCGTAGGAGTGTTTTTCGGATTCTACCCCGCTTTCAAGGCCTCGCGTCTTCACCCCATCGAAGCATTGCGCTACGAGTGATTGACAGCCAGACGAGCTGCTCGCCAGGTTTTGTTGCCAGGGTACCTTCCCCCGCGATCGCTCCACGTGCTGCTGATTGAGCGAAGGGGGTTGCCTCCCAGCCGTTGTGATCTACACTCTCAGGTACGACAGTGAATCGGGACGCATTCTGTCAGACGGTAGAAGCCTTCTCTCTCCTGGGAATGAGAAGCCATTATTTTCAGATCGACAAGCAAACCGATCGGGAGTATCTGTCATGGATGAACGGAATCCTCAAGCAACCGAAGCGCAGGCCCATGGGGGCTCGCAAGAGCCCAATCGGCTCATACGCGAGAAGAGTCCCTACTTACTCCAGCACGCCTACAACCCTGTGGACTGGTACGCGTGGGGAGATGAGGCTTTTGAAGCCTCCAGACGAGAGGACAAGCCGATTTTCTTATCGATAGGCTACTCTACCTGCCACTGGTGTCATGTCATGGAGCGGGAATCGTTTGAAGATAAAGAGATAGCCGGCCTCATGAACGACACCTTTGTCTCCATCAAGGTGGATAGAGAAGAGCGTCCCGACATCGATCACATTTACATGACAGTGTGCCAATTGATGACGGGTGGGGGCGGCTGGCCTCTTAATATCATTATGACTCCGGACAAGAGACCGTTCTTCGCAGGAACTTATTTCCCGAGGACCACTCGATTCGGAAGAATAGGAATGGATGACCTCAGCCGCCGAGTGAAGGATCTCTGGCAGAATCAGAGGGAAGAAGTCTTGCGGTCCGCCGGAAAGGTGATGAACGCGTTGCGGCAAGTTCCGGATGACGCGCCCGGTGATGCCCTCGGAAAGGATGTTCTGGAGACGGCCTTTCGGCAGCTCGTCGAACGTTTTGACGCAAAGAACGGAGGCTTCTCTCAAGCGCCAAAGTTTCCCACGCCGCATATTATGTTCTTTCTCCTACGTTACTGGAAACGAACTGGCTCTTCCAAAGCCTTAGAGATGGTGGAGAAAACTCTCACCGCCATGAGAAATGGCGGGATGTACGACCACGTGGGGTTCGGCTTTCATCGCTATTCCACGGATGCGTACTGGATGGTGCCGCACTTCGAAAAAATGCTCTACGATCAGGCTCTTCTGACTATGGCCTACACAGAAGCCTTTCAGGCGACGGGCAAACCGCTGTTTGGCCAAACGGCACAGGAAATCCTCGAATACGTGCTCAGAGACATGGTGGCACCGGAAGGCGGGTTCTACTCCGCTGAAGACGCTGACAGTGAAGGAGAGGAGGGAAAATTCTACGTCTGGACCCTCCAAGAAATCAGAGAAGTGCTTGAGCCGAAAGAAGCTGAAGCCGTCATCGCAGTGTACAGCGTGCAACCCGCTGGGAATTTCCGGGATGAAGCTACGGGAGACGTGACAGGGACCAATATTCTGTACCGGCCTGGTCACCTGGATGCGATAGCCCGAGAGCTGGGTTATTCCGAGAGCTCGCTCTCGGCCCTCCTGGAGGTGGCCCGTCTCAAGCTTTTCGCCGCGAGGGAGCGGCGGGTCCGTCCCCATAGGGACGACAAGATACTCGCGGATTGGAACGGTCTCATGATAGCTGCCCTTGCCAAGGCCGCGCAGGTGTTCGAACGTCACGATTACGTGCTGGCAGCTCGAAAGGCAGCCGAATTTGTCCTCCTGACCATGTCCGATGATCAAGGCCGTCTGTTGCACAGGTACAGAGATGGTGAAGTCGGGATCACGGCAACCGCGGACGATTACGCATTCTTCATCTGGGGGCTTCTGGAGCTCTACGAAGCCACCTTCGATATCCGATATCTCCAGAGCGCGCTGAGCCTGAATGCGCAGCTCATCCAGCTCTTCTGGGATGACCTTGCCGGCGGATTCTATTTCACATCTTCCGAGGGAGAGGAGCTGATCTTGCGTAAGAAAGAAGTGTACGACGGGGCCACCCCGTCGGGAAACTCGGTAGCAGCCCTTAACCTCCTCCGGCTTGCTCGGATTACTGCAGATCCGGATTTCGAGGGCCGTGCCGATCGGATCGGCCGAGCGTTTTCGGGCAATGTGCGGCAACTCCCCTCAGCGTTTACCATGATGCTCACGGCGCTGGAATACAGTATCGGGCAGTCTCATGAAATTGTGATTGCCTCAGAAAACCCCGATTCGGAAGATACCAGGGAGATGCTGTCCGAGCTCAGGAGGCCGTTCGTACCCAACAAGGTCGTTCTATTCCGATCCCCGGGGACAGAAGGGGAAATGACGGCGCTCGCTCCGTACACCTCGGGGCAGAAAAGCATTGGAGGCAAGGCCACAGCGTACGTGTGCACGAACTTTAGCTGTGAAGTTCCGACTACCGACCCACAGGAGATGCTCGAGCGGCTTCGATAGCACGTCTCATGGGGAGAGGTCGCGGCAGGATCTCCCCCAAACCCTGAAAACTTGCCACCCCTCAAGGAAGACGCTCGTCATATTCCCTCAAGAGGGCAAAAATGTCGTCTACGGACCGAGCCTGTTTTAGGCTGTTCTTGAGCAAAGGATCCTTGAACAAGCGCGAAATTCGGGCTAAAGCCTTGAGATGATCTCCTGCGGAATTCCTGGGGGCTACCAGGAGGAAGAAGAGATGGGCAGGCTTGTTGTCCATAGACCCAAATTCGACCCCCGCACTACTCCTTCCAAACGAGGCTGCCAAGTGATCGAGGCCTTCGAACTTCCCGTGTGGAATTGCTACACCCCCGCCGATGCCTGTGCTGCCCAGGTTTTCTCGCTCTATAAGAGTGCGGATAAGACCAGCCTTGTCCAAGTCCGGGTTTGCCCGTGCCACGGGCTCCACGAGCTCGACAAGGACCTCCTCTTTCGAGGTAGCCTTTAACGATTCAATAATGCAGTCATAACGAAGAAAGTCGAAAATCCGCATCGAAACACCATGTATCTGTGCCCGTCCGCTGGCCGTACGTGCACGATGGTCCCCTGGGCTTAACATGTTCATCACTCCGTACTGGTTCCCCTTCGTCTTGGCGAACCTCATTCCGAACCGCTGCTGACAGCCGACCGCGGACTGCGTGTCTTTCCTTGCGTGGCCGGCTTTTGAAAATCATCTTCACGCTCGTACACGTAGCTATGCCCGGATCAGGACAAAGGTCGTTCTGAGCCCGGGCATATTCTTCTTTCCGTCGTGCGTTACGTGTCAAAACATCGGCCATTGTCCGAGCAAATCCTTACCTCAAGGCACGGCGCGCCCCGCCGGAGGGTGAAAGGAGCGGCCGCCCAGCGGTATTCCTATGAGCTCTGAGGGACAATGAGGCCGTAGTTTCCATCCTTCCTCCGGTATAGGACGTTTACCATCTGGCTCGATGCATTGTTGAAGACGAGAAAATCCTGCTGAGACAAGTCCATTTGCATGGCAGCCTCCTCAACAGACATGGGCTTGACGAAGTAGTTTTCGGTGCGGATCACTACCGGTGCTCCCTCGTCTTCGAAGCTCTCCTGCCCATAAATCTCTCTCCGCCATTTGATCTCACGGCCGGGGGCAGGCTTGTGCTTGCGAATTCTCTCGCGGTATTTCTTCACCTGCCTCTCGATTTTGTCCATTACCAGATCGATCGCAGCGTACATGTCCTCATGGGTTTCTTGCCCAGCTATGCGGATTCCGTTTGCGTTAATCACCACGTCGGCGATTTGCCTAAACCTCTGCACCGAAAGGGTCACTTGGCTGTCCAGCGGTTTGTCTATGTACTTGGTGAGCTTGCTCGTTCTTTCCTCTACATAGTTTTTCAGGGCGTCGGATGGCTCCATATGTCTAAAGGTAACAGAAAGTTGCATTGCCACTACCTCCTTCTGGATCCCCTACGAGATCCGTTCTCAGAATTTCTTCTTCCGCTTGCTGGATGGAGGAATGCCTAACAGTTCCCGGTACTTGGCAACGGTCCTCCGAGCAATGAGGATCTGGGACCGAGCCAATTCGTCTGCAATTTGCTTGTCACTAGCAGGCTTGTTCATATTCTCGTTCTTTACGATCCTCAAAATGTGATTTTTCACCGACTCGCTGGCGATCGAGTCCGCTCCGTGGCGAATTCCCGAATTGAAAAAGAACTTCAGTTCGAACGTGCCACGCGGTGTATGGACATATTTGTTTGTGGTAGCCCTGCTGATCGTAGACTCGTGCATCTCAATGTCTTCGGCCACGTCCTTGAGAATCAGAGGCTTCAAATAGTCAATCCCCTTGTCGAAGAACTCACGCTGAAACTTCAAGATGGATTGGGTCACTTTGTAAATTGTGCGCTGGCGCTGGTGAATACTCTTTATCAGCCACATGGCACCGCGCACCTTTTCCTGAATATAGTCCTTGGTATGGGGATTGGAACCCTGACAGTGCAGCTCCCTCTGGTAATAGGACGATATTCTCAGCTTCGGCAAGCCATCGTCATTGAGGATTACCGAGTACTCGTCGCCCACTTTGATCACGTAGATGTCCGGGACCACATAAATGGGATCTTGTCCTCCAAAAGCCCTGCCTGGGTTGGGCTCCAAGCAAGAGATCTCTTTGAGAGCACACTTCACTTCGTCCATGGTGACCTTGAGCTTACGAGCGATCGCGTCGAATTTCCCTTTCTGAAAGAGATCGAAGGCATTTTCCAACACTTCGACCACTAGGGGATGCTCAGGCTCCAACAACCGTGCTTGGATCAACAAGCACTCCTGGAGATCTCGCGCAGCAATGCCCGGAGGCTCGAATTCCTGAACCCTGACAAGTACTCGTAATACGTCCTCGACGGACGCATCCACGGACTTTGCTATCTCTTCCAATGGTACATCAAGGTATCCGGAATCGTTGAGATTCCCGATGATTTCAAACGCGATTCGGCGGTCCCTTCCTTCGATGGAACTGATCTGAAGCTGCCGAATCAGAGACTGAAAGAGATTCTCCTTGAACTTGACCAAATTCTCCAGGGGGGGGCGTTCCGACGGATCTCGCATCACCGGTGCGTAATCTCCGCCGTAGGTCTCCAGGTAGTTTTCCCATTCGATGTCGAAAACGTCTTTGGGATCCACGAGGGCCGTATCGGCAGGAGCTGCTTCCGTGGTCGCTTCCTCGAGACGTTGCAGCTCCTTTGTGTTGTTGTTGGGCTGCTCGTGCTCGGTGAGTGGCTCATCCCCTGTGGTTGCTTCAAGGATGGGATTTTCTCTGAGCTCCTGCTCCAATGCACTGATCATTTCGACATGGTTGTACTGGAGCAGCTTGATAGCCTGCTGCAATTGAGGCGTCATGACCAACTGCTGAGTCTGACGCAACTGTTGTTTGATCTCAAGTGCCATTGTAGTAGATCGCGATCACATGCTGAACTGTTTGCCCAAATAGACTTCCCGCGCCCGCTCGCTGGCCGCAATGGTCTGAGGATCACCCTGCTCGAGAATTCTGCCTTTATCTAAGAGATATATTATATCACAAACTCCCAGAGTCTCTCTAGTGTTGTGATCCGTGATCACGACGCCGATGCCTCTATCCTTGAGCTTAGCAATGATTTTCTGGATTTCCAGTACCACAATGGGATCCAAGCCTGCAAAAGGCTCATCGAGGAGGATGAAGTCCGGATCCGTGACCAGGGCACGCGTAATTTCTAAACGCCTCTTCTGCCCCCCGGAAAGACTGTCCGCCCGCTGATTCCGCAAGGGGGTAATATCGAGCTCGGCAAGAAGCGCTGCCAGCCGCTCATTCCGGGCGCTCTTGTCAGGCTCTATGGTCTCAAGAATGGCCATGATGTTCTCCGCCACAGTAAGCTTGCGAAACACCGATGTCTCCTGTGGCAAATAGTTGATTCCCAGTCTCGCACGCAGGTACACCGGCAACTGGGTGATCTCCTGATCGTCTAGGAACACTTCGCCTGAATCGGGCCGAACCAAGCCTGTGATCATGTAAAAGGTAGTTGTCTTTCCCGCTCCATTCGGGCCGAGCAAACCGACTACCTGCCCTGACCGGATCCGCAGGGTGACGTCGTCAACAACTCGTCGACTTCCGTATTGCTTCACGAGGCTGCGGGCTCGCAGCTCTCTGGGGACAGCTTTCACTTATCCTTTTCTCGCTGATTCTTGCCGGGACTAATGACCATCTCTACCCCGCCCGGACCTGTCTCGTATCGATCCTCGTCCAGATACATGATAATCGTCTGGGTTCGCACGGTGTTTCCTCCCTGCCACAGACGCGGTTCCTCCGACAAGGTAATGGTCCGAGCGGAATTGTCATACACGGCCTTTCCCGCAAACGCCATGCGCTCCCCTTGGACAATCTTCACGTTTCCAGCCGCAACAATAGACTTGATGTCCGTGTCCGCCGGGATGTTTCCCACCGGATCGTTCTTGCTCGGCTGCTTGCCGTTGCGATTCTTCTTGTCCTCGTACTCGACAACAAGACGATCGCACGTAAGGGTGACGTTTCCTTGCTGTACCTTGACGCTACCCCTGAAGACGCTCTCATACCCCGCCGGGGTTCGGCGGGCACTGCCCTTTTCAGCGCTGATGTTGATCTGCTGCGTGGAACCGCGGACTGACGCCAGCGAGCTATCCTTCGATACGGCCCACGAGCCAGATACGCAACATATCGCGAATACGACACTCATCAGCCGAGCGATGACCGGCCGCATGGCCCGACACTCCTTTTCACATTGGCAACTTGCCTTGCTCATCCACCCACTTCACGTTGAACAGGTGGGCTTTCACGTCCTGCTCGATATTGATCTCCTCGTCGGGAATCGAAATCCTGAGCCCCCTTCCCGTGAGGCGCATGTCGCCGCCTTCCATGGTTACGGCCGAATCCGTTTGAGCTTGTTCGGTCGCCTGGGAGTACGTGAGCTCGCCGGTAGCCAGGATCATGTCCCTATACCGAATCACTACGTTTCCTTTCGCTCGCACGTTTTGGCTCTCTCGATCCAATTCGCCGGATTGGGCAGACAGCTCTATGATCCCTCCCTTTCCTCCCTGGTAAACAACGGTCGGATCCGAGAGAACCACCGTATTCATGTCGTCGGATACCGTGGCAGCAGATGCCCTGAGCTGCCAGGGATGAGGCCCGGGCACCGAAAATGAGAAATTCTCTACCCTACTGCCTGCCGAAATCTGAGGCGGCGGGACGAAGGACTCCCGCTCCTCCAATGGGAAGATCCGTGACGAAACGAAACTAGCTACCAACACGACGACGATGATCAGTACGAGGAACTGAGCAGCCTTCTGAATATTCCGCAGCCTGTACCAGCGTTCCAGCTCCTTGTGTCTCATTCCGCCCGTCAGGTTAGCCATATGGTAGCGTTCGCCCTCGCCGGACATCGCCGAAGCAGGATCGGCACGAAAAAAGCATTCTGAATGCTTCCGATACATAGGACCCGTAGTGAGTGATTGCGGTTCCACCGTTGTTCGCATCTTGTGGCTGGGGAACCATTGCGGTTCCGCCCCCGAAGCGCCCGCACAGGCTTCATTCGTAGTATCGAGCGAGGACCGCGTCCCACTTTCCCTGTGCTTTCAGGATCATTTCAATCACTTCCCGGACCGCGCCGCGGCCGCCGCTCCGGCGAGTGACATAGTGAGCAGCTTGCAAGACTTCCAGTGGTGCCTCAGGAACAGTAAATCCTACCCCAGCGCGTCGCAGAAGGGGAATGTCCACTACGTCGTCTCCCATCACTGCCACTTGGTCAGCGGTCAGGCCGAGCTCCGTCAGCAGATCGTCCAATACCGGCCTCTTGTCCCAGATTCGCTGGTATACCCGGGATATGTCCAATTCCGCCGCCCTTCGGGGCACAATCTCCGATTCCCTTCCTGTTACCACTGCCAAGTCGAGCCCGCTTCTCTTAGCAAGCTTTATACCATGTCCGTCGCGAACGTCAAAGGATTTTATCTCCAGCCCCTCACTACCGAAAATTATCCGACCGTCCGTCATAATGCCATCCACGTCGAGAAGCAGCAGCCGGACCTTCTGGAGCTTTTCCTGGAGAGTCTTTTCGAGCATCCGAAGCTCGGACGAGGTCTTTCCCTGACCCGGCCGGGCCATCGGAGCGCAGACCAGTTTCTTGATTTCCAGGAGGTTCTCGACGAGCGGTTCCAAATCGTGGAGAGCCAGCGAATTGGGACCGTCGCACAGGGCACGGTCAGGATCCGGATGAACCTCGAGAAAAATACCGTCCGCCCCAGCAGCAGTCGCAGCACGGGCCAGCGGAGGCACCAGGCTGCGATCGCCCCCGGAGCATCCTTCGCCCCTTCCGGGCAATTGAGCCGAATGAGTCGCGTCGAAAACCACGGGGATTCCAAAACTCTTCATACGAACGATGGAGCGCATGTCCACAACAAGGTCCTGATAGCCGAAGCTGGAACCGCGTTCAGTTACAATAATCCTGTCATTTCCCGTAGAGCGGACCTTTCGGACTGCATGGGTCATGTCGTCGGGCGACAGGAACTGACCTTTCTTTACGTTTACCCATTTTCCCGTTTTCCCGGCGGCAACGAGCAAATCGGTCTGCCGGCAAAGGAACGCCGGAATCTGGATCATGTCCAATACCTCCGCAGCCTGCACCGCCTGCTTTGGCATGTGGATATCGGACAACACGGGCAACCCTGTCTCCTCCCGAACGCGTGCAAGGATCGCAAGGCCGGTCTCGATTCCAGGTCCGCGGAACGATTCGACGGACGTCCTGTTTGCCTTGTCGAATGAGGACTTGAAAAAGAAAGGAGCGCCCGTGGATCGGGCAAGACGGGCCACCTCGCGAGCAACCTCCCGTGCGAGCTGCTCGGATTCAAGCACGCACGGGCCCACGATGAAGAAGAGTTGGGTTTGGTCTCGGTCAGCAAAGGCTTCCAGGAAATCCAAAGCAGTTTGAGCCAGTGAATGCGCCATGCCGTTCCCTTTCAGGATTCAGACTTATGGATCTCGGTTTTCCGTGGGCTGAAAATCCCGCGGGCCGCGGGACAACTCACGGTCCACCCCCTTCGGAGTGGAAGACGCGCATTTCAACGGCTTACACAGATCTACAGAGTTCGTATATCCAAGAGTAAGCCGTTGAGGGGAGAGAACTCTTCCCCCCGTTAAGGGGGGGATGAAAGGGGGGTGCCGGTTCGGAATCCGTGACCGGATTTACGAAATGCTGCTCATAGCTTGCGAGGCGGGCCTCCGCCGATTCGCACTGCGCTCCACGGTAGCCGATGGGCAGGACTGGCACGATCGCCCCAATCTTCTGGCCAGGATCTTCCGCCGTCGTCAGCCAAGAGCTTGGGCCGCGCCAGTTTCGGGCAAGATCTTGGAGGCGTCAGTCTCCTTCTCGCGTTTGTACTTTACGCATGCCCCAATATATGAGGTGAACAGCGGGTGCGGATCCATGGGACGAGATTTGAACTCCGGGTGAAACTGGCATCCTGCAAACCAGGGATGGTCCCGATACTCGATCATCTCAACGAGCTTACCGTCCGGTGAAAGTCCTCCCGGCTTCAGTCCGCATTTCCCAAGCCTCTCCAAGTACTCGTGATTGAACTCATACCGGTGGCGATGTCGCTCGTGGATAACCTCGGCCCCGTAGATTTCCCTGCAGAAGGTATCGGGTGGAATAACGCATTCGTACGTTCCCAGTCTCATAGTGCCACCCTTGTCGGTGATGGAGCGTTGCTCGTCCATCAGATGAATCACGGGGTGCGGCGTTAGCGGGTTGAACTCCGTGGAATTCGCCCCTTCCAGCCCGCACACGTTGCGCGCAAACTCCACCACGGCCATCTGCATGCCCAGGCAAATTCCGAAGAAGGGGATGGCGTTTTCTCTGGCATACCGGACCGCCTCTATCTTGCCTTCGATCCCTCTGGATCCGAAACCGCCTGGGACGAGAATCCCGTCCACCTTCGCGAAACGATTCCCAATGCCTTCCCGCTCGATGGCTTCCGAATCGATGAACTCGAGCTTCACCTTTGCGCCGTGGTACACTCCTGCGGCAAAAAGTGCCTCGTTCAGGCTCTTATAGGATTCATGCAAGTCTACGTACTTGCCAACGATACCAATTGTGACCTCCATCTTGAAGCTCTTGACCTTGTTTACGAACGTCCTCCATTCATCCAAGTGAGGAGCCCGGGTCCAGATGTTCAGGATTTCCACTATCTTGAGGTCAAGCCCTTCCTCATGGAATTTCAAGGGAACCTCGTATATGCACTCCACGTCTTCCGCGGCTATGACTTCTTCCGGTCTCACGTTGCAGAAAAGGGCAATCTTCTCTTTCACCTCTCGCGTAATCTTTCGCTCGGTCCTGCATATGAGGATGTCTGGTTGGATGCCCACTTCCCTCAGGGCCTTGACGCTATGCTGCGTCGGCTTGGTTTTGACCTCTCCCGAGGCCTTGATATACGGCAAGAGCGTCAAATGAATGTAGAGAACATTCTGGGGACCGAGGTCAGCGCGCAACTGGCGAATGGCCTCCAGGAAGGGCAAGCTCTCGATATCGCCTACGGTGCCTCCCACCTCCACGATCGCTACGTCCACTCCGTTGCCGAGGTCGCGAATTTTATTCTTAATTTCGTCCGTCACATGGGGAATGACCTGCACAGTCGCGCCAAGGTATTCACCTCTGCGCTCCTTTTGGATTACAGAATCGTAGATCTGTCCTGTGGTAAAATTATTTTTTTGGCGCAAAACGGCGTGTGTGAATCGCTCATAGTGTCCCAAATCCAGATCCGTTTCCGCCCCATCCTCGGTTACGAAGACTTCCCCGTGCTGGAAGGGATTCATGGTGCCTGGGTCCACATTGATGTACGGGTCCATCTTCAAAAGGGTAACAGTGAGGCCCCGGCATTCCATCAACGCTCCTATGCTGGCCGCAGAGAGCCCTTTTCCCAGAGAAGACAGTACTCCCCCTGTGATAAATATGAACTTTGTGCTTTTATACATGGCGCGTCCCCTGTCGATCAAAAGAAGAAGACAGGTCGAGAGGGGGCACCGGTCTCTGGGCTACCGCCCCGCAATCGCCTGTCCACTGTTTGCTTCTCAGATCGTTCACTATACTTCTGGCCGATCGAACAGATCGCTGAGCCCGTTTTTGAACACGGCACGTTGATTGCCCATCGGATCGACGGGGGTAATTTCTTACGGAACAGGTCCTATGTCAAGGCGCGTTTTTCGTCTCGACGATATCATTTCATGTCTCGGCAAGAGATCCTTCCGGGAACTGCGAAATCAGGCATCCAACAGGCCTGACTGTCGGCCTGTTGGCGCATGACTGTTGATTTCATACCGCCCGTGTTAGAAGCTCCCCGATTCCATCGGCGATTCTCCGGTAAGAATTCTATATATCTCCAGATATTTATCCCGAGTCTTCTCCACGATTTCCGGCGGTAAATCCGGTGCGGGAGGTTTCTTGTCCCATGATATGGATTCCAAGTAGTCACGCACGAACTGTTTGTCGAGAGAAGGTGGCGAAATCCCCACCCGATAGTCTTGCATGGGCCAGAATCGCGAAGAATCCGGGGTGAGCGCTTCGTCGATCAAGATCGGCTCGCCATCCACCATGCCGAATTCGAACTTGGTATCCGCAATGATAACCCCCCGTTCCTCGGCTCGCCTCGATCCGTACTCATACAGCGCGATCGCCTTGTCCCTGAGCCAACGCGCGATCTCGTTCCCTACGAGATCTTCCACCTGCTTAAAGGAGATATTCTCGTCATGGTCTCCCAATTCTGCCTTCGTGGATGGAGTGAAGAGTGGCTCAGGTAATTTCTCCGCTTGCTTCAATCCGACGGGAAGCTTGATACCGCACAAGTGGCCCGTAGCCAGGTAGTCTTTCCAGCCGCTGCCGATAATATATCCGCGCACAACACATTCTACCGGGAACGGCTCACTCTTTCGCACCAGCATACTCCGACCGTCGAGCACATCCGAATACTGTCGAACCTCTTCGGGATACTCGGAACAATTCGCGGTCAAGAGATGGTTGGGCACGATGTGGCGCGTATTCTTCATCCAGAAGACGCTGAGATTGTTCAGAACCCATCCCTTGTATGGGATCGGATTAGGAAGAATAACGTCAAAGGCCGAAAGCCGGTCCGTAGAGACGATCAGAAGCTTGCCGGACACCTCGTATATGTCCCGGACCTTGCCCTTTCCCACCAGTTTAAGAGTGGGGCAGATTGTCTCTTTCACCAGGTTCTGTCTCATGGATACGGTTCTCGTCTCCTTTCCGTCAGGCATTATGACAATGAAGCTGTTTGACATTTTGTGAAGACGGCTTAGAGTACCACAGTGGGCTATGTCATGCAATTCGGAGGATTAATGCCGGCGCCGCGCAAGCACCCGTGCCCCGACTGTTCAATGTGTCAGGGCTGCTCAGAAAGCAGATGCAAGGCGTGCAGGAGGGTGAGTCAGAATCGCCTGGTGCGCAAGCTGTCCATTCAGGAGCAAATAGAGCTATTTAACAGCCGGAACTCCCACATCTTCATAAGGAAATCGAATGAAGGTCCGATCGAGCGCCCGGGCGAAGAGGATCGGTCAGCTCCCCGCGCCATCGAGGGGGAGGAGCGGGCTCGATGCGCCTGTGATCGGTTTAGCAATCCTGGGTTCGATAAGGGGTAACGCTCAACCATTTCCAGAAGATCGCGGTAGAGGCAGGTCCGAGGCCACGCAGTCGCGGTCTCCTGAAGGCGGTCACGTATTTGGGAAACGGTTCCCTTTCGGGAAGCCCAGGGTCGCAGACTGTCTCAATGGAGGCCAGGCTTGAAACCGCAAGAATGCAGGCTGGAAGAAAGTGTCTCAAAACTCGGGGCACACCAAAAATCGTAGCACGATTGAGCGTCGATGCGTGGAAAGGCACCCTCACCCCAACCCTCCCAGAGGGACAGGGAGCCCGAAGAATCCCCTCTCCCCCGCCTCGGGGGCATAGGCGTTAAGTTAGAAGTGGAACGGCCAATTGTTCGTCATTCCGGCGAAAGCCGGAATCCAGTCCTTCCAATATGTTATGGACCCCGGCTTTCGCCGGGG
>Ga0067045_1027539_pt1 | contig 98018 bp, 86 predicted proteins | sample TerdegcTABiofilm_FD_59184 | JGI IMG/M metagenome (GOLD analysis project Ga0067045, IMG submission 59184) | Combined Assembly of (Gp0054472, Gp0054536) Wastewater bioreactor microbial communities from Singapore -Terephthalate degrading...
ATCTATATCTATGATTTGTTCGTTCATGATTACCTCCTATGATATTATAGTTTTGAGTAGTGTATCACTACATTTTATCATAGGAGGTATTTTTTGTCCGAACTTTTGTCCTAAGCTCAGTAGATACACTTGACATAATTAACTTAATGTAATAATATAATGTTGCTAAAAACGTATATAAAATTTTAGGAAAGGATGAACCAGAATTGAAAAGACCATTTCAGCCACATTTGAGGAAAAGAAAAAATAAGCACGGTTTTCGTAAAAGAATGAGTTCTAAAAACGGAAGAAAGGTTCTTGCTCGTAGAAGAGCCAGAGGGCGTGCAGTTCTTTCTGCATAGCAACCAGATGCTAGATACTGGATACTATGAAAAAGTTGTATTCAGTATCTTGCATCTAGTAATTTCCTAATTTTCAAGGAAAATATATTAAAGGAGATGATTTCCCTGAAACTACGCTTGCTATCATTTATTTTTATATTGTTATTTTGTGGATCTTGCAATCTTATAGCATTTGAAATCCAATTTAAAGGTGAAGATAGTTTTTATGTTGGTAAACCTATGGTTTATGTTATTACTGGGACAGCCGGAGATCCGAATACAATAGGTCTTGAGGGGGTCTATCAATTTGGACCAACACTCATAAATATCGATAATAAAATTTATCATGTATGCACATTCGATACAGGTTCGGGCTATACGATATTTTATTTTAGGATTGATAATGCTAACAAACTGATGACACAGAAATATTACAGATTTGGAGAAACAGAAATTGAGATCAGTCCTGAGGTAGTCGCATTAAAATATCCACTTTATAACGGTCAAAAATGGGATAATAAAGGCGAAAAAACAACAATCACAGCAAAAAAAGTAGTCATTCCGGGTTTCGGTCAATTTCCGGGGGATTTGAAGATTGAAAATATAAATGCACAAACAACAGTAACCTCTACTAGAATAACTGTTCCAGCAGGAACATTTGATTCTCTATTGGTTGAAGAAGTTTATACAGGTTCTTTACTTGGTATCCCAGCAACTGTTGTTCAAAGGACATGGATGAGTGAAGATAATGTTCCGCTAAAGAGAAACTTTGAATTTACCAAACCTACGAAACTTATGATATATGAGATGGAACTCGCAAGACCAAATCCCAATATTTATGATCTGAATTGGGACGGTGTAGTTAATATAATTGATTTAGTATTTATAACCAAATATTATGGCTCAACACTAACTAGCCCTCGAATACCCAATCCCGATGTTAACGGTGATAATGTAGTGGATTTAAATGATATAAAAGTGATGATTTCTCGCTTTGGTGAGAAATATAAATAATGATGCAGAAAATCTGGAGAATAAAAGAACCTGATCTAAACTTAAGCCGAGAATTGGCTTTTCAACTTGAAATCCCTCTCCTTATAGCCAAACTACTCGTAAATAGAGGTATAACAGACAAGGAATCTGGCTATGCCTTCCTTCATCCAAATATATCACAACTCCATTCCCCCAGCAAAATGCCTGATATTGACAAGGCTGTTCAACGCATCCGCCAAGCGATAGCAAATAATGAAAAAATATGGATCTATGGCGATTATGATGTAGATGGCGTATCATCTGTTTGTCTTTTAGCTTTATGCCTTAAAGAGCTAAATGCTAACTTCGATTATCATATACCTAGCAGGTTTGATGAGGGCTATGGGTTGAATAAAGAAAGCCTTGTTGAATTAAAAAACAAAGGTTGCCAATTGGTTATAACTGTTGATTGTGGGATTAGCACTGTAAAAGAGGTTATTTTTGCTAATGAATCGGGTATAGATGTGATCATTACAGATCATCATAATCCACATAAAAGAATTCCTCCCGCATTTGCAGTGATAAATCCAAAACTCAAAGGTTCTGTTTATCCCTATGAATCGCTTGCTGGTGTTGGTGTTGTTCTTAAACTTGCGCAATCTTTAATAGAAGATCATGGTTTTTCGAGTGAAAACTTTATAATGGATAATCTCGATCTGGTTGCTTTGGGAACGATAGCAGATATTGTTCCCCTTACGGGTGAAAATCGTGTTATTGCATCACTTGGCTTAAAAGAACTCAACAAGCTAAAACGTCCCGGTATAAAGGCACTTTGTGATGTATCAAGGTTGAAACAAGGCAATATTGACAGCACTTCTGTTGGTTTTCGTATAGGTCCAAGATTAAATGCCGCTGGCCGTATGGATAGTGCTATGAATGCAGTTAAGCTACTGTTATCAGAATCTTATGAAGAAGCCTTTGAAATCGCACAAAAGCTGAATAACGCAAATATCGATAGGCAGAACATTGAAAGAACTATCACAAACGAAGCAAGAGAACAAGCTCAGAAATTAGACTTGACTCATTTAAAGGCCTTAGTTCTTGCTGGTGAGAAGTGGCACAATGGTGCGATTGGTATATCTGCATCAAAGATTCAAGAACAATTTTATAGACCAACTATACTTATATCTATCGAAGGTGATTGGGGGCGAGGTTCAGCAAGAAGTATACCTTCCTTTGATATTCATGAAGCTATTGCTAAATGCAGTAACTTACTTGAAAGATACGGAGGACATAAATGCGCCGCTGGATTGACAATAGCAAAAGAAAATATCGATAAATTTCGTAAAGAATTTCAGAAGATCGCCTATGAAACAATTACCCAAGATGATCTTAAACCAGTAGTTAACATTGATTCAGAAATGTCTTTGCATGATTTAACAATAGATGCAGTAAAGAGCCTATCGCTATTAGAACCTTATGGGTTGGAAAATCCAGAGCCATTGATCGCTATTAATAATTTGGCTGTGAGTGGATTGCCAAGAGTTGTTGGTAGAAGTAATAATCATATTCAAATAACAGTCTCTGACGGTCATAATGAGATGAGAACGATTGCATTTAATATGGGAAAACTTGAGCGTGAGCTAAGCCAGAAAAATATTAGACTCGATCTTGTTTGTAAGCCATATATTGATGATTACAATGAATTGATCGATGTTAAGCTAGATATTAAAGAGATAAAAATTCATAGTGGAGCTTCATCAGAAGCAACTGTCGCATCCGCTGAAATATTTGAACAAAATCAACTGAAAATAGTTGATCATCGGAATTTTCCTGATAAGATTAAATATGTAAAGAAATTAATTAACACTAGTGAAAAATCGCTGATGTATGTTCGTGATGATTCAGCAGTAAATCAACTTCATAAATATATAGGAACATCTGATTTAGCAGATAAATTAGGTCTTTGCTATAGTGGAATTTCAGAAGAGGAATCAGACGACATTAAATCAAGATTTATTGATGGCAAACTTAGAGCGATAATCTCGTCTATACCAATAGAAGAGCCATTAATTGGGCTAAAACACCTAGTTTTTTGCCATCCAATACCAACTAAAGACATTTTTATAAACTCCTGTTCCCCTGCAATTGAATCATCAGAAGAAGTTTTCATTCATCTACTTTTTAATAATAACGATATGGAAATGCTAACCTCTATATTAAATCACCAGTATCCCGATAGACAGCTACTAATCAATGTATATAAAAAGATTAGAGACCTTTATAAAGACAACCCCGTCCCACTTGATGAGATATTATCTGGTATGATTCTTGATGAACCAAAAGACATGATAATATCAAGATGTATTGATATATTCGAGGAACTAAGCCTTGTAAAACGTGAACAGAATAATGGCCTTATCTCGTTATCGATCCTTCCAGAACCAGAAAAACGTCGGAACCTAAATGAATCAAAAATATACTCTGTCGGTGAAAAAATAAAATCCGAATGGACAGAATTCTCACAATTTATCAGCCAAAAAACAGCAGAAGATATACGCAAAATGCTCATTAATCAATTTTAGATTTCAGTGTCAATCAAATTCATACTGCGTTGATCTAGCTTGCGAAAGTCGCTTATTTCATATCTATTTCCATCGGCATCCCTGATTATTATACGCCCACCAGTAAGTTTTCGTATATCTTCTTTATAGCGGGTCTCAAATATGCGCCTTCCTTTGTCTGTTTCTACATCAAACTTCATAACCCCGTGACTTTCATTCATGTTATTTATACGAATTATTTTAGGCATAAAGTATTCTTTTTTAAGTTCTTCTTTGATTAATTTTTTTGATTCAGAATCAAGTTTGTTGATGTCATCAATAATACCAATCTCTTTATCCTTTTTGTCATCTTTTATTTCGTAGAATGAGACATATGTCTCAGGACTTGATAAAGGTGAACTCATTACGGGTTTAACTTCTTGATATTCCGCCTCTCCATCGATGACCATTTTTATTCTGTTATATTTATCCTTATGAAAGTGAACTTTCTTTGGATCAAGCATTTTTAGTTCATCCTCAATATTATAAGGCATTTTTTATCCTCCAATAATGGCTTTAAAAGAGAATATATTGTTCTGGGATTTTTTATTTATATATGTATGTTATAGTTTAGGCACTTAATACTAATCCGTCAAGTGTTAAATAAATTATTTTTTTGTCGAAATGATGTAAGCTAGTTAGCTGTAGGCTTAGCAATTATGAGGTGATTCTTGGGAAAAATCTTGGATTAATTGAAGGATAAAAAAGGTCAGCAACATTAAGGCATATATTTGAAGATAAAATATTGTGATACTATTAAAGATATAATATATATTATATAACTCGGTAAATGATAAGTGAGTTTTAATTTGATTGAAATTCTGTTAGCCAAGATTTTATCTTATCCTCTATCTGGTCTCTAATTTTTCGGAATCGCTCAATTTTTTCCTCTTCAGTTCCCTTGCTTGTTACAGGATCTTCGAACGCCCAATGCAATCTAACACTGATACCGGGAAAAAATGGGCATAATTTTTCTGCTTTATCACAAACTGTTATAAGATAGCCAATGTGTATCTTTCCCATAAATTGCTTTAGGGGTTTTGAATATTGATCACTGATGTCAATACCGATCTCAGCCATTACTTTTTTTGTATAAGGATGGACTTCGTCAGGCTCAAGTCCAGCGCTTAAAGCCTCAAATTTATCATCCCCATATTTGCGCAGGAAAGCTTCTGCCATTTGGCTTCTAGCTGAATTCTTTGTGCATAGAAATAACACCCTAGCTTTTTTCACAGATAATAGCCTCCCCAGCACTATGTTTAACTACTTTTCCTTGCACCATGAATATAATATCTTCACAAATATTTGTGGATAAATCCGCTATCCTTTCAAGATTGCTTGATATTCTGATTAGCTGGAATGCGCGCTCAATAGTCGGTGGAGATGAACTCATGAGAACAATAAGCTCTCTCATCACTTGCTCTTTAAGTTTGTCAACTTCGTTATCCTTAACAAGCACATTATATGCAGAGTTAATATCTTCATTTATAAATGCACTTATACTAATTTTTAGCATATTGACAGCAATCTGAGCCATTTTTGGAATGTCTAATAAAGGTTTTATGGGTGGTCGTTCAATCAAAAATAAGCTACTTTCAGCAATATTAACAGCATGATCACCTAGTCTTTCTAAGTCATTATTAATTTTCATCACCATAAGAATTATTCTAAGGTCTTTGGCTTTTGGTTGGAATTGAGCTATCGAGGTCGTGCATAATTCATCTAATTCAAGTTCAGATCTGTTTGCTTTGGGTTCGTCTTTTTCGATAACCTCAACAAGTATACTTACTTCTCGTTCAGTAAGTCCTTTTAATGATTTATCAATCATTTGCTCAACTAATCCACCAAAATCAATCAGCTTTTTTCTTATTAAATCTATTCTCTCTGTCAGCATATTAGCCTTCTCCTAACCAAATTTTCCGGTTAGATATTCTTCAGTTCTTTTATCTTCTGGAACAGTAAATAATTTCTCTGTGGGCCCAAATTCTATTAATTCTCCAAGATACATAAATGCTGTATAATCAGAAATCCTAGCTGCTTGCGCAGTGTTATGAGTGACGATTATAATTGTTACAAACTGCTCTAATTCTGTAATAAGTTCTTCTATATGTGCAGTCGCCTTTGGGTCAAGTGCTGAAGTTGGCTCATCAAGTAAAATTATCTCTGGTTTCATCGCCAAAGCCCTTGCAATACATAATCTTTGTTGTTGACCACCAGACAAAAAAGTTCCTTTTCTATGCAGATAGTCCTTTACCTCATTCCATAAGCCTGATTTCTTTAGTGAATCTTCGACAATGCTTTCTTGTTCGCTTTTTTTTAGCTTTATGCCATTGAGTTTATATCCAGATATTACATTTTCATGTATGCTCATTGTCGGAAAAGGATTTGGTCTTTGAAAAACCATACCTATCTTTCTTCTGACAGCAATAGGATTTGTTGCATAAATATCATCATCTAAAAGAAATATTTTTCCAGATACTCTGGCATTTGGTGTTAGTTCGTGCATCCTATTTACACATCTGATAAGCGTAGTCTTGCCACAACCAGAAGGCCCCATTACAGCGGTTACTTTATTTCTGGATATTGAGACATTAACATCTTTCAATACCTGATGATCTCCGAAATATGCACAGAAATCTTCTACTCTTAAAACTGAACTTTCCATTTTTTAGCCACCAATTTTGCGATTATGTTTAAGCCTAATACAAGCACTACTAAGACAAAAGAAGCCCCCCAAGCAAAATTAATCCATTCCTCATATGGGCTTGTAGCGTAATTAAATATCAATAAAGGTAATGAGTTCATTGGTTTAAGCATATTAAAATTCATGAAATTACTGCCAAACGCAGTAAATAGCAAAGGAGCGGTCTCGCCAGCGATCCTTGCTACACTCAAAATTATTCCTGTAATAATCCCGCTGAACCCCGCCGGCAATATGACTTTTAGGATCGTCCTGAAATATGGAACTCCCAAAGCTAAAGATGCCTCTCTTAAATGATTTGGAATTAGTTTTAGCGTTTCCTCTGTTGATCTGACAATGACAGGTAACATCATTATCGCAAGGGCGATCCCACCAGATAAAGCGGATGGCGACTTCATTGGTATAACGACCCATATATAAGCGGTAATCCCTATGACAATTGATGGTATTCCTTGCAATATTTCCACACACAGACGCACTATATAAGCTAATTTGCCCTTTTTTGTTTCTGAGAGGTATATCCCAACAATTATGCCCAGAGGAACAGCAAGAATACAGGATATAGCGATTAATATAAATGTTCCTATTATTGCATTAGAGATACCTCCACCGACCTCACCAACAGGCTTTGGCAGATTAACTAAAAATTGCCAATTGATTGAGGATATTCCCTTGCTTGTTATGTAATATAATATGATTATTAAAGGTATTCCTGATAAAAAAGCTAGAGAAATTATCAATCCTTTGAATATATTATCTTTAATAGTCCTTAATTTTATATTATCTTTTGCCATATTAGGTTTCAACACTCATCTTTTTTATTATAAATTTACCAATAATATTAACTACCGTAGTAACAACAAATAACAATAATCCAACACCTACAAGGCTTTGTAAATGAATGCTGCCAGGCGATGCCTCCATAAATTCATTTGCAATTACACTTGCCATAGTATTTGCTGGGCTAAATATGCTTGTAGGAAATGTATTTCTATTGCCAATAACCATAGTGACAGCCATTGTCTCTCCCAAAGCTCTACCTAATGAAAGCAATATACCTGCAAATATACCAGAGCGAGCATAAGGCAAAACAACCTTCATTATAACCTCAAACCTTGTTGCACCTAGTGAAAACGCCGCCTCTTTTAATTCAGCGGGAACTAGCTGTATAACTTCCCTTCCTAGTGATGCGGAATATGGAATAACCATGACAGATAGAACAATTGATGCGGTTAATATCCCAACTCCAAACGGCGGGACTCCTAATTTCATTTCTATTGCCCTTATAAAAGGAACTACGATAAATAAACCACAGAATCCATAAATAACCGAAGGTATACCAGCAAGAAGCTCGATCATGCTTTTAAGTATAGCTGATATTATCCCTTCTCTGAAATACTCACCCAAAAAAATAGATATAGATAAGGAGAAAGCTAATGATATTATAAGCGCCAAAAAAGATGTTATGAGAGTGCCTACTAAAAAAGGAAGAGAGCCAAAAATACCAGAAACAGGGTCCCAAGTTACACCATAAAGGAATTTTATTCCAAATGTTTTTATTGAAGGCATGCCATCTACTAAAAGTGTAATGAATATCCCTGCAATCAGAAATACTATGAATATTCCGGATATATAGAGGATCTTGCGAAAAATAGATTCGAAAATATGTATCCTGACTATATTTTGGGCGTGTTTCCTGATACGAGATTTAACGTTATCGTGAATTTCTTCGGTCATATAGATCTCAATATTGTTGGAGTTTTTTTTATTAATGATAAATACGTGTTTAATTCAAATATGACATTTGGCCATTTTATCATATTTCTTACTTTAGAATCTTTACTCCGCCATAGGTAGCTGATTTTAATAGTGCCTCGGCTTTGTTAATTGCATCCTTCGGTAATGGTGCATATTGCAATGGTTCTGCTATATTTTGGCCTTCATGTATCATCCACCAAAGCATCTTTAAAACTGCATCTGCCTTAGCTTTGGGCTTGTTGCCATAGTTTTGCTCTTTATAAATAATTATCCATGTAAAACCAGCTATCGGATAACCTTCTTTTGCTGGTGTATCTGTTATAGAGACCCTTGTATCTGCTGGTAATGCAATATTTGCTGCTAGACTTGTTGACTTTATTGTCGGTTCGATAAAAACTCCTGATTTATTCTTTATTGATGCTACTGGCATTTTGTTTTGTAAGGCATATATTAGCTCAACGTAACCAATAGCGCCTGGTAGTTGCTTTACATATCCAGCAACTCCTGCATTTCCTTTTCCACCGATCGCTGGTAAATTTAATGATTTTCCGACACCAACCTCTTTTTTCCAATCATTGCTTATTTTATTAAGATAATCGCTAAATATATAAGTCGTTCCGCTCCCATCTGAACGTTTTACTGGGGTTACTAATAAATCTGGCAAAACTACACCAACGTTATCAGCAGTGATTTTTGGATCATTCCATTTAGTTATTTTACCAAGAAATATATCAGCTATCGTTGTTGGGCTGAATTTTAGTTTTGGATTACCGGGTAAGTTATATGTGATAACGACAGCTCCAAGAGCCACTGGAATATGCAAAACATCCGCACCAGCTTTTTTCATCTCTTCTTCATTCATAAATGCGTCTGAAGCGCCAAAATCAACAGTTTTATTGATAAGTTGAGTTATTCCGGCACCAGAACCAACGCCCTGGTAGTTCACCTTTACACCAGTGTTTTTGTTATAGGTATCAAACATCTTTGTATATAGCGGTAATGGAAAAGTAGCACCAGCACCAAGTATTTCCATATTTTGCGTTAGAGCGATTGAACTAAAAAGACAGATTGTCATTATTGTTGCCAATGTAATATTAAAAACTTTATTCATTTCATCCTCCTAATTTTCAATGTTAGAATCTTTAAATTTTAGAATCTAACCTCAACCTGCACCATACCTTGTGAAGTTGCATCTTTTTTTGTGTCTTTATAGCTTGTTTGCTGAAAATCAAGTGCCATACGAACATTTTTAGGTATATTATAAGTCAATCCAGCAATTATCAAACTATGACCATCATCTTCTTTATCTGTATTTGGGTCCCATGAATCAAATCTTATGATAATGCCAAAATTATTTAATGGGGATGGTAAAAACTTGCCAAATTTGAATTCTCCAAAGCCTGAAAAGCCACTGCCATTTGTATTTATAATATTCTTGTTTTTATCGAGAATTTGATCATTAGACATATCAAATTCTCCACCTAAGTTAATGAAATTATAAGAAAAATTCAACATTGCGCCCAATCTTGTCTTATCAAGAGCATCATCACCAGAAGCCTTCTTGCCCATGTAATAATAGGTTGATAATCCCAAACCTTTGAGCATAGCATTTTTTGGCAATGGATTTATAGTTATTCTTGGGCATATATCCTTATATTTATCTTCTTCAGATTTACAATATCCTCCCCCATTAAGGATCGCAAGCACGAATTCACCATAGCTATCAGGCATTTTGACGATAGCAGAGATGCCCATATCGGCAGATGAAAATAACTTTTCTGCGTCTGTAAGAGTAGGCTTCACAAAACGATAACACCATGCCTTTTCAACTACTGGTATCCAAGGAGTTCCGATCATGCCTGCTCTGATGGTAACCATTGGGATAAAATCGAGGTCAACATAAGCATTCTTTAGACGGACAGACCAACCATCATAATATGGCGCAATTGAGGTTGTTTTGGCATCTGTATCATCTGGCCTTGAACCATCCTCCGCTTTGATGCTGACAGACTTGGTATTCTGATATATGTCGGTAGTAACCTTAATTTTTGTCTTTTCTGCAATATCTGACTCAAATGTTAAGTATGTTCTCTCAAGATCAAACTTATTAAATCTTTTGCCTTTCCCAAGATCACTAATATCATATATATAGTCTATATACATGATGCCCGATGTCTTCAATTCATAGATAGTCGGTTTTTTAGCTTCTCCTGCAAAAGATATGGAGACTAATACAACAAATAGAAGAAATGATCCCAAGATCATTAAGCCATTCTTCATAAAGCCCTCCTCAGATTAAACCAAATACTAGATAACATTAAATCTATTTTGGCAACTGGGGTATATTACAAGCCATATATCCATGCGCCTATTATGACTTATAGGGCTTTATTATTATTGCATATATGATTTGTCCTCCAATTCCGTTGATTATTGTATATGGAAAATGTTAATAATAAATGTATAATATGTTAAGATTGTGTTAATTATGAATAAAATGTTAATTTATTGCTTATTATTTTTAACAAAAGTTCGCTATATTATTAGTAAGAGATTCATATATAAACAATAAAGGCATGGTAAACCATGCCTTTATTGCCTGAGATTTCTGATTAATTTGCTGCGGAAGTTGTCCAACCGATAGTCCAGTCGTTTGCTCCAACCGCACCGATAAAGTTTGCAGGTTCAAAGAATCCATCAGAAGGTGGAGTCTTTGCCGGGTGGCTAAGTGCTGGTCCTGTCGATTTAAAGTTTGGTGATCTAAGATTATATGCGTCCATAACAGGACTTTGAGTTGCCTCAAGATTGTTTTTCATTGTTTTGGTTGCGAAATCTTTCTCATTAAAAACAATCTCTGGCTTGTTTTTGTCTTCTGTATCATTAACGAAGTTTTCAGGCTTGTTATCATAAAAAATCGAGTTATCTAATATAAGCTCTCCGTTTTTTGCATTATCAAATGTCGCCTGATGGTCAACATCCAAACCAGATTCTTGCCATCCCATAACGATAGTATTATATATTTTGGCTTTTGTTCCTTCACGCAAAAGAACTCCACAGTCAGCTTTTTCACTGCCGGGTGTTCCGATAAATGTTATATTATATATCGTAGGATTAGAAATAGGAGTAGCCAAATTATTTGCTGCGGAGTTGTCAGCCTCGATACCATTATCGCCGTCATCCCCATAGCATTGTGCTACTACGAATTGGGCTTTGCCCTGCCAACCGTCTGTCCAATCAAAGGCGTCATCTGCAACACCTGTAATAACGGCATGTTTTATATTGACAGTTCCACCAAACATTTCGATTCCGTCATCAGCGTTCATGTGAACCTGAATATAATCCACTATAGTTCCACTGCCAATACCCTGAAAAGCAATACCGTTTAATTCGTTATCAGGGCTAATTTCTCTACCAGCAAACTCAACTCTGACATATTTAAGCACACCCGAATTATCGTTTGGATCATTGCCTCCATAATATCCTGTTCCACCTTCTCCGTATGCCTCTTTACCTTTATTCAAAGGAGCTTTTCCATTAATAATAAGTCCGCCCCAGTCTCCACGACTTCTTGATCCAACAGGCTTATCACTTGTAAATACTATCGGTTCTGTTGCAGTCCCTTCTGCCATTATTTTAGAGCCACGACTAATAACCAACATACCTTTTGTTGCGGATTCACCATATATTATTGTTCCGGGTTCAATTGTAAGAGTAACATTTTCCCCTTCACCTGTGCCAATAAAAACTCCACCACGAAGTAAGTATTTCTTATCTTTTGTAAGTTTGAGGTCTTCTGTTATAGTTCCAGAAAGCACTATAACATCACCTGTATTTGTATTATCTCCGTTATCTTCCTCTTCATCTTCACCGCAAGCAACGATAAACATAGCAAGAAGCATACTCATCATTAATATCAAGAGTGTCTTAAGTGTTCTCAAATTTTTTACTCCTTCCTTGTCAATAATTAGCAAAAATAATCAATTTTCATCTTGATCAATTTTATTTTTCGCTTTATAATAGTATTAAAATTTTTGACTTGGGGATATAAGACCAGAATACTTATTTGCTTTGTTGCAGAAGCTTTGTATGAGTGTCAAGTGCATGCACGCTCCCCAAGTCATCTTGTATATCTGATCTTATAAACTTCATTTTACATCCCTCCTTTTTTACCATGAGTAAGATAATTCTATTGAGAAAGAACGTCCCTCAGTGTAAATTCTCTGTGTATATTCGCCTTGTGTGTATTTTGCCTCTGGATCAAGAAGATTTTTGCCTGAAAGCTTTATTGCAAATCTTTCTCCTAAATACTGAGAGATAACAATATCTGTTCTATGAAATGGCTCTTCGTAAATATCAGGGGTTCCTGCAACACCAACCTCACTTATCCTTCTGCCAGAAATATTATATAAAATAGACAGATCTGTTTCTGTCTTTGGGAAAATATATGTTGCCATTGCATTGATAACGTAAGGGGATTGTCCTTGTAGAGCGCGCTTTTTTGATGTCTCATATCCGCCGGGATATAATTGAACCTCTGATTTTATGAGAGCAAGATTCCCAGTAAATACAAGCCTTGCCAAAGATGGTGTGATATATTTCAGACTTTCTCTCATCTCCATTTCTATTCGGTAATTATATGCTGATTTTGCATTTTGCCATGATGATGTTTGTTCTGCGGAAGTAACCATGATGGTTTTTTCAATAGGATTTTTGAATTTTTTATAAAATCCAGCAATTGACATATATTCGGTTATTCCAGTATACCATTCCCATCTGGCATCATAATTCTGTATTAAAGCCCTTTTTAGTTTTGGATTTCCAATAGTCGCATGTCCGCTAATGTCTGTAAATTCAAACTTTGATAGCTCTCGGAAACTAGGGCGTGATACAGTTTGACTGCCAGCAATACGTATATTCATACTATCAGTAAGAGAATAAGTTAGGTTTACAGAAGGTAAAATATCCGTAGTTTTCACTTGACCGACTACAGGTATATCATTCGGATTGAAAAGATCAAATGTAGTAACTTTCTGATCCGAAAACTCTACCCTTGCACCTGTAACAAGTCGGAGTTTTGCAATTAATGGCATATCAACCATAGCATAACCACCGTCAATGATTTGTTCTGCTTTGTAATTATCCGTTGATCTTGTATCTTCTTCAATTTGAAATCCCGTTGCCCCTATGTTTTCTGGAACAAATATCTTTTCAGCGTCCTGATATATATCTACTGCAAGGTTGTCGGCAGGCTTAAAACGAAATCTTCGAGAATCAATCTCACGGTCTCGCATCACAAAATCCCCACCTAATTTCAATTTCGATGGTAACCCGCCCCACTGACTAAAGGGTATTGAAAGGTTTAAGCCTAAATTAAGGTTTTTATCCATTAAATCACTAAAAAACCTACTTCCACTTTGACTTTCATTTGCCAACCGATATTGATCTTTATCAATCTTTGATTCATAAAGAAGCTCTCTTTTATCAGGTTCATTCCTTGTCGCTAATGAGTAACTAGCTTGCCAATCAAGGTCAGAATTTCTAAAAGATATTTGCCTTTCGCCAGAAAGTTGTGTAGATAATATCGTTCTCTCTACCCATCTAAGCGTTATACTTTTCTCATCTCGATTATAATCTCTATTTGGCAAAATACTATATTGCCTAACTTCGTCATCGGAGATCCTATTGTATGTTGTTCTAAATGCCATCTTGTTAGTTGGAGATAGCTTCCAAGCGAAGTTCAAAACTCCACCCATCGCTACTTTATATTTTGAGGTTGTATAGTCTTGTATATGTCGTCTAGCCTCTAATTTACCATCAGCGCCATTTATGAAATGAAATTCCTCCTCTTTATCAACAGAATACCCGTTTTTATATGTGAGTGCGGTTACGATTCCGAAAGGACGATTTAATAAGTTAGTTTGATTACCAATTGAAAGCCCATAGCTTTGATTTAGGAATGCTGTTTTTGTTTCAGGAGACCATATATTAGGGAAGGACTCTCCAAACTTCTCTAATTCTTGCGCGGTAAATCCACCGCCAAAGATACCACCCTCGACAATTTTTTTATTTTTTGATGCCTTTTTTATGTCTTCTGGAAGCGCCCTTGTTCCATCATCAAAACCTAAGAAATCCGTTTTGCCACCTTCATAAGTGTAAAAATCCTTGAATGTGACATCTGGTTCATAGGACAATGATGATGATATTTTTGCAGAAAACCCATCTGTAAAATCTTTTGTCGTCATCTGTATCGACCCACCAGTGAAATCCCCGGGCATATCAGGGACAAAAGTCTTTGTTACAACTATATTATCTAATAAACTAGCTGGGAAAATGTCAAAAGGAATAATCCATTTATCAGGTTCAGGGCTTGAAATTGCTGCATTATTTAGCCTTGCATTGCTGTATCTTTCGTTTAACCCTCTTACAATAACATATCGATCATTCACTATGGAAAGACCTGTAACACGCTTGAGTGCATCGGAAGCGTTTGAATCTGGAGTCCTTTTAATTTGCTCAATAGATATTGAGGAGCCAATTGTCGGGGCTTTTCTTTGTGTAGCTATCAAACCAGCGACGGTAGCTTTGGATATTGATGCAGTAACGTTTATAGTGCCTAGTTGTATAGCTTCTGGCGTTAATGCAATATCGAGTTGCATAATCAGGTCTGGAGTTACTTCAATATCTGATACTATAGTTTCAGAATAGCCAACTTTCTTAGCACTTATCTTATAATTACCGGGAGGGATATCATCAATACTATATAAGCCATCAAGATCAGATATTGTCTTTTTCTGTTGATTGGACTGTGTAGGGTCGCTACTATCTAATTTCAATGTAATATCAACTTTCGCTAATTTTTCTCCTGTCTGTGAATCGACAACAGCTCCCTGAATAATTCCGTTCTCAGCCCAAGCCAAAATGGATGAAAAAGTGGCTATAGATATAACCAGCAAAAAACAAAAAACTATTTTTCTCATGTTCCCTCCAGTAACATTCAAATACAAAAAACTTATTAATAAGTTACATAATTGTTATAAATAATTATGTGATCTTAAAGACTAAATAAAACTTTAATTCAATTTTCTCACGTTCTACCTCGTCTGGTATTGGTGGAAAAGGCAAGGAATCTTTAACGCTTTCAAGCGCTGCATTATCCAATATCTCGCTTCCAGAAGATTCATAAATTCTTACGTTTTCCAACTGACCGTCCTTTGTTATAGTCATTTGAATACCTGAACGACCTTCAATGCCCGCATTTCTGGCTGCCAATGGGTATTTTTTCTTTGATTCTATCTTTTTTTTGATATTATTCAGGAAATCCTGTAAGAGATTTCTTCTTTCTGTTGTTGACATCTTCATCTCTGGTTTGGCTAATTCAACGGTAGCATTATTTATTAGTTTGAAACCACCAGACATCCCAGCATTAGGTTGTACTGTTCTTATTTGGGTATCTCTTGCTGATATAGTCATTGGTCTCATACTAAAGTCTGTTTTTAATTTTTGAGAACCAACTCCGTCTAATGAGATTGGTGTAATTGACCTTAATTCTGTTCTCTCATGTGAAGAAGTATTTACCGCAATGTTTGATGAAGTGCTTGTTAAATTATCATTGGTATTTGCCAAAGTATTTTCAAAATTTGGTTTTTGATCCAAAAGGTTCTCAAATGCAATTTTTCTTAATGGAATTGAACGTTTGAGAACTCTTATATTCTGAGCTTCTACAAACGAGACAGGCACTTTACCTTGTGCATTGGCATCAGAACCAAGCTTTATAAATGCAATTATAATAAAAGCGATTGAATGTAAAATTAGTGAAACAACAATTGCCCTTTTTGATGTATCTGTCTTTCGCATCGTTATACTCCAATCCCTATAATTAGTTGATATATATTCTAATAGATAATAAATAGCTCTATAAAATAGCCAATATATTATATATATTTATTATTAATTAATTATTAAATTATAGTTAATAATTGGTTAAAATATTGATCTATCTAGTGTAAGTCTATTTTTCTTCTATTTTGTATCCAATACCCCTTACACTTTTTAAAAACTTTGAGGCTTCTCCTAATTTTTCTCTTAAATTTCGGATATGAACATCAATAGTTCTGCTATTTATTACTTTTTGGTCTTCCCAAAGATGATTTGATATTTGATCACGTGTATATACCCAGCCTTTCTTTGATGAAAGCAGCTCAAGTATTCCGAGTTCAGTTGGAGTAAGGTTTATCTTATTACCGCAAATGATAACTTCTGGTTTCTCAAAATCAATCACTAATATATCACCTATAATTGTTTTTTTTGATTCCTTGTCATGCCTCTGTCTTCTAAGAACAGCCTTCACCCTAGCGACCAGTTCCCTAGGAGAAAATGGTTTCGTTATATAATCATCTGCACCTAGCTCAAGACCAATAACCCGATCAATTTCATCACTTTTTGCACTTAATATAATAATTGGTATTGATGATAAATAGTCATGACTCTTTAAATATTTGCATACATCAAGACCATCAGTATCAGGCAACATAAGGTCAAGTATTATGAGTGTCGGAATATGCAATTCAACAAAACGTAGAAAGCTTTCACCATCCATAAAGCTTTCCACTGAAAACCCAGCGTTTGTAAGATGAATTGACAAAAGTTGGATTATATCTTCTTCGTCATCAACTATGGCTATTAAATTACCCATTTTTATACCTTTTTATAATGATAAAATATACTATGATAAAAATAAAGCAGAGTATAATTGTGACCCTAGGATCAAGCATTGCTGAAAATATAAGTAAGATAGATGATATTATCCCAAATATGTAGTTTATCTTTTTCTCCATAACATTGTCCTTTTTATTAAGAAATTAACGATATTTTTACATATATTTATGAATTGATGATAAATTTTGTGTTAATTTTATATTAATTTGGCATTTAATGATGGTGCATAACAATCTTGCATTTTATCTATGAATTTTGCTATAGTATTTCCAGAAAAGATTTATACTTTTGAATTAAGAAGATTTTTCGCTTTGCTCGAAATGACAGCGACGTGTCATCCTGAACACAGTGGATGTCTTTCTTTTTTTTCAAACTGGAAGTTTTTTTTCTGGGATTGCTAATAAAATTTGCTTCATAATATATATCAATGTTATTCACTTCATTGAAATCTTATTAAATAAATGAGGAGAATTGTTTTAATTAAATTTTTGTAAATTTTTAACAATTACAATAACCAATATAAATAACAAGATTGGGGGCATTAGTCATGTTTTTAACAAATTTATTTATCTGTTCCTGTGGCATATTTGGTATTCTGGCTAGCCAATCAGGTGAAAAGATTCTTATTGATATTAATAGCAGTTATGATATTGGCTCTATAATTGCTAGTGATGCAAAAGTTTTGCTTTCGTCTGATGGGAAATCCATCAGAGTTGATACGGGACATGAGGCCCCATGGCCTGGAATTACAATAAAGAATCCTGAAAATAATCATGACCTTTCTAGTTTCAAATATATTGCAATAGATATAAAGAATATAGGGACAAAGCCTGTTACAATTAATTGGCGGGTGGATAATCCTAATGCTGATGGCAATAAAAACTGCATAACCAATAGCATAAATGTCAAGCCAAGTGAAAAAAAGACATTAAAAGTTCCTTTACCCAGACCATTGCCAGATTGGCTTGCACCAAAGCTATTTGGTATGAGAGGCTACCCAGATGGATTACTTAAAGAGGTAAATCTTGATATTCGTAATGTTACTCAATTCGTCATATTTGTTAATCGTTCTAGTGATGATCATTCATTCGAAATAAGTAATATTAGAGCCTTTGGAGAATATACCCCGCCTGAATGGCTATATAAGACAGAAAATGAGTTTTTCCCAATGATTGATGAATATGGTCAATTTATTCACAAAGATTGGAAGGGCAAAACCCATTCGAAAGATGACTTGATAAAACATGAACAAGAAGAACAATATGATCTGCAAAGTCATACATCCCCAGAAAACTGGAATATTTATGGCGGTTGGAAAGGCGGAATCCAACTTAAAGCAACAGGCTTTTTTAGAGTTGAAAAATATGATGGCAAATGGTGGCTTGTCGATCCAGAGGGCTATCTTTTTTGGTCGCATGGTATTGATTGCGTTGGCGATTGGAATGGCGTTACGCCAATAACTGATCGTGAATTCTATTTCAGGTATTTACCTGAAAAAGATTCGCCTTTCAGCGCGTTTTATGGAGAAGCTTCATGGGCTCCTCACAACTATTACGAGGGCAAAGGAACTTATAAAACATACAATTTCACTGCATCAAATCTTTTTAGAAAATATGGCGAGAATTGGCGAGAGAAATTTGCCGATATAACTCAGAAACGTCTTCGTAGTTGGGGTATGAATACTATTGGTAACTGGTCAAGCGACTTTATCTATAATAAGCGCAAGACCCCCTATGTCGTGTCTATCGGATTTGGTGGCAAATTGCTCGAAGGTAGCGAGGGCTATTGGGGCAAATTTAGGGATGTCTTCGATGATAGCTTTGAGGCAGAAATAAAGAGAAGTATGTCATGGCAAAAAGATAAGAGTGCCAATGATCCGTGGTGCCTCGGTTACTTTGTTGATAATGAGATCAGCTGGGGTGACGAAGTCTCGTTATCCATTGCTACACTAGTTTCACCACCCGATCAATCTGCAAAAAAGGTATTTATCGATGATTTAAAAGCCAAATATGGCACAATAGATAAACTAAATCAAATATGGGATGCCAATTACGAATCTTGGGATGCAATGCTTCAAAACAGAAAAGCACCTGATAGAAAGAAGGCTTATGAAGACCTTACAGCATTCTATACTAAATTTGCCGAAAGATACTTTAAGGTTTGCCGTGATGCAGTTAAGGAAGTTGCACCGAATAACCTATATCTTGGTTGTCGCTTTGCATGGGCCAATGATTTAGCGGTAAAGGCATCTGCTAAATATTGCGATGTCATAAGCTATAATTTCTATTATAAAGATATAGAAAATGTGCGATTGCCATTGGATATTGATATGCCTGTAATCATTGGAGAATTTCATTTTGGGGCATTGGATCGAGGGATGTTCCACACAGGCTTACAGGCAACAGAAAACCAAGAAGATCGAGCAAATACCTATAAAAGCTATGTTACAGGTGCATTGAAAAATCCACAAGTCGTAGGAACTCATTGGTTTCAATATGGTGATCAAGCGACAACAGGACGTGGTGATGGCGAAAACTATCAAATAGGTTTTGTAGATATAGTCGATACTCCCTACTATGAAACAATAAAAGCATGTCGTGAAGTTGGATATAATATGTATAAAATAAGGATGGAAAAGTAATAATAAGCTAATTTTTGCTAATCCCTGTTTTTATGGGGATTAGCCTTTTTAATATAGAGATTATTTTGCCCTGATGACTGAGCTATTCTGCTATTTTAATCAACAGAGAGCTTTTCTCATTTTACTGAATATAATGAAATGGTGCATTTGTTAAAAGTTGGGGCATGAATTTGAATGTATATATTAATTGGTAAGTGATTTTTTTATGGTATAAAGAAACGGGGTCACATAGAAACAAAAAATCAACAATATATCTAGCTCTTTTCGGTGATGAGCGATGAAAGTTATTATGTATGATAATTACTCATCACCGAATTTATTATTACCGTTTGTGTCTTAGTGACCCCGTTTTGCAGAGATTATCTATCTCTTATTTTTTTACGTGAAGAACTATCGCCGGAATTTGAGCTATTAGAATTTTGCTGTTGCTGTTGTTGTCGTTTCTTCTTTGCTTCTTCTTCCTCCTCTTCATTAGATTTCTTATTCTCTTCTACTTTCGCTTCTCTCTTCGGCGCAGGTGTATTAGAATTATCTTTGCGTTGGATGTTTTCAGTTTTTCTTGATTCTTCTTGCCTTTTCCTTACTTCTGCCCTTTCAGAAGGCGCTGGTTTTTGTTGAGGTTCATTACTTGGACTTCTTTGAGGAGTTTTCTTTATAACGCTTTCACGTTCTGTCGTTGATGATGTGCTTCTCCTTATCTCTGTTGTTGGTCTAGGCTCTTCTCTGCGTCCTTTTGTAGCATCAGATGTTCCAGCCCTTGTCGGAGTTCGCTCAATTATTCTTGATTCACTCGTTCTTATACGTGTATCGGGAATTGCTCTTTGTTCAATCTCTCTTCTCTGTTTCATATCAACAACTTCTGATCCACGAGTTTGAATTGAAGGTGATAAACGCGCCCGTTCCGCAGAAGGTGATCTCATCGTTGTATCTGCTAAAACGCTTCTTACCTGTTCCCTAGACCTTTGTATATCAACTGCTCTAGATATACCAGCATTATAAGTTTTTCTGGCTTCTTCGTGTCTTGGTGTCCATTTTACTAGACGTTCACGCTGCCAGTTTCTTGGTTCACCTCTGCGATGAACATATACTACATTGCTCCAACGTATATAATAGCGATTTGGATTACTTACATAGTATATCCTTAAATAATTATCATAATAGCGTCTTACCTCAATATAATTTCTATGATAATAAGGATATGTATATCTTACATAGTAATAATCAGAGAAATGAAATATAGGACCTGTGTAAAAATACCAGTATGTGTAATTATACCATGGTCTCCATGAATAATCTTTGTAATATCTTGTTATCACACGAACACTCGGCATATAATTATATGTCTCAACTTCTATATATTTAACATCAATTCTCTGCTTTCCTTCTGCAACTACGTGGAGTTCCATGACGCCATTGTTATCCATGTGTTCTCTTGCTGATATTCTGATTATTTCAAGTCGCTTTTTTGCAGGAAGGGCAAATGTATCACCGTATAATGGCTTCTCAATTGATTCATATCTACCCTCTGATGGATAATATTCCTCATAGTCATCGCCAATGACAGTTCTTTTTATCCATACTCTTCCAGCTATTTCATCATTTACATAATCATTATCACTTTCACCGTCATAATGAATCTTGATTCTAACTGAACGTGCGCTTAATGGCAGATCAAAGTAATATATGGCACTTGCTATGCCATAATTATAATCATCCCTGTCAAGAGAAGCCCATGCTGTTAATCTGATACCATCGGAAAATATAGGGCTTTCTGTAACTGATGATTCGCCTCTTTCTACCCAGTCATCTGTTTGGTAACCACGACGGTATTCACTGGTTATCCTATCTCCGTAATATGTATTATATGGATCGGAACTATAACTTACTCCAAAAGCCACATCAGCTTTTGAAGTCTGTGCAATAAAGATAAATATAGAAACCATAGCTATTAAAATTAACGTTATATGTCTTTTTACCATTTTATTCAACCCCTTTTAAAAGTTTTTTTGTAGAAGTTCTAATCAAAATAAGCGATTTTATAATATCAAAAAATTCCAATAAAGTATATAGCAATTTTAATGCCAAAAGTGATTAAGAAATTAAAACATATATAAAAATAAGAAAAGCCCTTATGAAAAGGGCTTTTACAGTATTTAATAATGATTGGAATATCAAATCCTAAATAATATAATTTTTGATTTTTGGTATCAGTATTGTATCAATTTTGCAACATTATTTATAAATCCAGTATTTATAAGGACTTAATGGCATTGCATTTTTGATACACCTAAGGAAAATTTGCTGTTTAATCAAAGAATTTCATTCCTGCACGCATATACTTCTTTATGCCATCAGGATTTATCTCAACGCCTAGCCCTGGCTTGTCAGGGATAGCGATATATCCATTCTCGATGATTGGCTTATCCGTTATAACAAGCTCGTCCCAGTGTTGTCTCCCTAGCCAGTGCCACTCCAAAACCGAGAAATTGGGAACACTTGCGCATACATGGCAGGAAGCGATAGTTCCCAAGGGTCCACAAACGTTATGCGGTGCAAAGGCTATATAATAAATTTCAGCCATGTTGGCGATCTTTTTCCCTTCCGAAAGACCACAGCACTTTGGAATATCAGGCATGACAACATCAACAGCCTGCTTTTCAATAAGGTCTCGGAAGCCAAACCTTAAAAAGAGATTTTCACCAGCACATATTGGCGTGCTTGTGCATCTCTTAACCTCCCTCATAGCATCAATATTTTCTGGTGGCACAGGCTCCTCAAGCCACATCAGATTAAGCGACTCCAAACCCTTTGCAACACGAATTGCAGCGGATGTATCATATCTTCCGTGCATATCAACCGCAATATCAACATTGGGTCCAACAGATTCCCGAACTGCTGTAACCTTATCAATCATGGCTTGCACTTCACCCGGCGTAACTGACCAATTCCAAGCGTCAACCTTGTATGGACTTCCCCCATCATCTATATCAAATTTTATTGCATTAAAACCAAGATCAACAACCTCTTTCGCTTTTATTCCACATGATTCTGGATCATTTGCACTACCACCACAGTCGGAATACAGCCTAATCTTATCTCTAAATTTTCCGCCCAAAAGCTGATAGACAGGCAAACCGACCGCCTTTCCAACTAAATCCCAAAGGGCGATCTCGATGCCTGTTAAGGCAGTTATAACGTTTCCCGCTAAAGCACCGTCAAAAAGATATGCACGTCTGACCTTTTCAAATAGACGATCGATATCCATAGGATTTTCGTTGATCAATAGCCCTTTCATATCGCCAATTATAGCAGATGTAGCGGATCGCCCATGAATACACTCGCCAGTTCCTGTCAATCCCTCATCCGTATAAACCCTTACATATGTTGAAAAGCCATGACCCATAACTTCAATTGTCTGAATATCCTTAATTTTCATATTTCCTCCTGTTTATTACCTCCGAAAGCTCTATATCCTTGCGATAGAAGTGCATATCGCACCAACAGTTTTTAAGCCACAATAATAAAAGAGACCTTTTGGCTTGTTTATTCTACCATTAAAAATATTTGTCTTTTGTAAATCAGCATCAATTACACATTCCTTAAAATTGCTGATGAATTCTGGATCGGTTATAACTGTTATTAATTCTTGCTCAATTTTATAGCTAATATAATCAAAATTTGTGGAACCAAAGATTAAGATAGAATCATCTATTAGCATATACTTTGCATGAGTCATTCCGGGATAATACAATCTTAGGTCAATACCTGATCTTGATGCTTCGTATAATGTATAATGTCCTATTGCGGTTCGGTTATTCTTTGCAGGTGTAATTAATGTAACTTTGACGCCTCTCGCTATTGCTGACCTTAGCTTTTCATAGAAAGGGAAAGATATATAAGGGCTTTGGATGCATATACTTTTTTTTGCATTGTTAATTAGATCAAAAATAACTGAAAAGTTTGATTCATTAGAAAATCCGTCAAAAAGATAAAAATTGAATCTATCAAAAGATTTTTCAGAATATATATGTTTTCCATCCCATGTTGAGAGGAAATCCTTTTTTAAAAACTCATTGATTTCCTTATCCTCAAAACGAATCATCAAATCATGCCAATCGAAATTATGCTCACTGAAATTAATCCCTCCAACATAAGATATATGGTCATCAACTAATATCATTTTCTTGTGATTGCGAGCAGGAAATTTGTTTAGTATAAGCCCAACAGGATTTGTGAATTTCACCTGAACATTTTGTTGATTTAACTCCTGAATCATCTTTATTGTTCTGTTTTTTTCAGCCTGTAATTCAGTATCAAATAAGTTTTTTAATGTGTATAAAAAACGGTCGTTAAGCACATATCTTGTATAAAAATCAACAATGATACGTTTATCTTTCGAGTTGGACATTAACATTTCTTCAGACAATGACTCACCAACACAATCGCCCTCAAAAGAAAGAGTTTGTATATATATGCAACTTTTCGAATTAGCAATATCATTTTGTAAACTTGACCAGAATTGCTTGGAATCGACAAGTAGTTTTATATTCATCTGATACCGACTCTCCGCTAATTATTTGATTATCTCTAAATCCGATTTTTCTTTTTTCCCTTCTACATATTTTTTTCCTTCATTTTTTATTATAATCAATACAATAATAGCGCCAACGCCGACACCGATAAAACTGGTGAAGAATCGCCATATTACTGTATAAATTCCGAGCATATTTTGTTCTACATTAACTTCGGATAAAATCCAGTAATTACTGAATTCGGCTACGCCACTGGCTCCTGGTGTTGGGCTGAAATATAATATAAAACTGATAATAAACTGGATTAGAAATATCTGTGGAAATTTTGTTTGAATATTTAATCCCATAAGCAAAACAGGACCTATAAGATTGTTTGAAAAAATGGCAAACAACGTAATAATGCAGGCAATAAAGACTCTTTTCTTTTTTTTCCCTGCAAACGCCTGCATACATTCGCTATATTGATCTAAACCGCGTAATAGTTTTTTTATTACAACAAGTTTTCTTTTTTTCTTGATTAGTTGTAAAATAAAAAGCGTTATTTTTCCAAAAATGCGCTTAACCAAGCCTATTTTAAATAGAGATAAAGCAAAAAGGAATGTTAAAAACAAAAAGATAATAATTACCATTGTTAGCACTGCTCTCATGTGATTCCCAAATTCTATTCTCAACCCTGAATCGAAAAAAAGTATGCCTGCATTCAAAAGCACAAGACAGACAACCGTTAGGACTGCCCCCATCAGACAACCTGCAAATGCCTTTGCTACAGGAATACCTGCCCTTCTTAAGATAATGATCTGTAATGGTCCCCCGCCTGTTTGAGATGGAGTCATTGCAGACATAAATATATTAGCCATGAAAGCATTGAAGGATGTTCGAAAGTTTACTTTTTCCTTGAAGCTATTAATCAATATTTGAAAGCGCAATCCATTGAGTAGCCATTGTAATACCATCAATGCTCCTGCTATAAGACCGTATATCGGTTTTATCTCTTTAAGTCCCTCCCAAGTTCGCTTATCGATATCAATATATAGTATTATAGCAATACTGATTACGGTTATTGACAAAAAGATTGCAAAACCGATTTTAATGTTATAGGTTCTTTCACCAATACGCATTCTTTATCCTTTGAGATTTTCTGTTATTTTAAGCCTTTAGCATCAAAATTTCTTGGGCGCATATAAATTAGCTGAACTATTATCCCAATTAGAATTATTATTGCACAGAATATATACGGAGATTTAAGGTTGATATAATTCGCAAGAGCACCAGCGACAAATGGTCCGACAAGTCCACCACTACTGAGGATACATTCATGCCACCCGCTTTTATTGCCTCTGTCTGTATGTCCACAAAGGCTATAATACATGCTAGAAAAATATACCATCCCTGTCTGTATTCCAAAGAATATCAGAGCCAATATCCAAAGCCGAATATTATTTGTCAAGAAAATAATAGCAAATCCAATACTACCGAGAATCTGAAAGCCAAGAAGCATTGAAAACTTATAATGCCATCTTTTTGTTGCACCAAGTATATAAAATAATATAACCTGAGAACCCGACCATCCAAGCATTAGCAATCCATAAACACTGGCAGTCAAACCCATTTCAGTAATCAGTTTTGGGAAAATATACCGAAGCACTCCCAAAGCTAACCATGTAAAAAAAATCGCTATCCAACTTATATAAAGATACTTTTTTGTCAGTTTTTGATGATTCAGTATATCAGGATCTTCACAATGTTCGTTGTCATGAGTATTTTGTGATTTAATAAGTTTTGGATGAAAAGTAATTATTATAAAAGCTATAAACGACCCTATACTTGCAAAATAGAAAGGTATGACATAATTTAGCTCTTGCATGTACCCGCTTATAGCATATCCGATTGTAACACCCGAAGCCCATGCAAGATTAAACATCCTGACGCGCTTCTCTAATGCTCTGCCATCCTCTATTTCGCCTATCCATGCTTCAAAAGGAGGCCAATATGCTGATAAAGAGAGACCTGTAATAGGGAATAAAACAAGTAGCTGAATCAGGCTTTTTGTATGCGGCATTATGAAATATAACAAAGAAAAACATAGCGTAGCTATTTGAGGGACATGCTTTCGCCCTATTTTATCCGATAATCTGCCAAAAATTCTGCTAAAAAAGACATATAAGAAGGTGCTTACCGAAGCTGTTATGCCTATAACAAAGGGTGATGCCCCAAGATTTGAGGCGTGAAAAGTCATTCCAAGAACTGCACTACTGGTGCTCATATCCATCATAAGCGCAGGGATAAATATCGCATTTCTGCGTAGGTGCATATATTAAAATTCTCCATTCCTAGTTAATTGTCATTATTAGAAAGCCATCCTTTGCCAACCTTTTTTATTCGATGATATAGGCGGCAAACCCAATATTTCACGTCCTTTATTAACATAATAGCGATAATTTTCTATTGGTGTTCCATTTGGTATTCTATGATCGAGACCAAAAACCATACCGCCTTGTTGCATAATAGGTTGCATTTTGTATTCAAGTTCCTTCAAGATCGCTTCTTTGGAAGAACGTAAGATATGTTTATCAATTCCTCCTAGCATTGCAAGGCGTTTTCCGTATTTTTGTCTTATTTTTACAATATCCATCCCTGCTGATGGCTCCATCGGAAACATAACAGTCAAGCCACATTCAAGAAAAGTGTCTATGACTGAATTCATGTTTCCATCGCTATCTTGCTGAAATATCTTTGTTCCTTTTGAACTTAGCATATCCCAAATTTTACGATAATATGGCTTGATGAATTCCAATATTTGCTTCGGTCCTATCAATGCGCCTGATTTACCAGCCATATCCTCATGGACAGAAAGCTGATCTATAACTAAATTGTCGCTTATGCGCTCAAGCACCATAAAAGAAGTATCAGAAATTGTGTTCAATATATCGTGCATCAATTCTGGCTGTTCATAATATGCACTGCAAGCAACATCTTCACCCATCAATTCTCTTGGCGTATCAAAACCACCAGGGATACTTGCTACAACAAGTAGCCCTTCTGCCTGCGCTCTCTTTGCATTTTCAACAGCAGACCAATTGATGCGTGATTCGTTATATTCAAACATAGGCTTTAATTTTAGCCAATCATCCATATTTTTGACAGGAAAGTCCAGAGGTAAAGCAATTGTTGCAACTGATTTAATGAGTTTGACGGTTCTTCCTAGATAATCGCGCTGTATTATGTATTCATCATTATCTTCTAGTGTTATGGCTTTTTGTCCACCTATTGCACCTGTATTCCCCCCACAACCAACTATAGAAACATAATCCCAATCAAACGCAATCATGTTTATCTCGTCATCTGTTGCACCTTGTGCCTTCCATTCCTCAGATAAGCCAATTAAGGGCCCGAATAATTCAACAAACATCTGTCGTTCAATATGACCAAACGTAAGTAAATCTATATATTCTTCTCTGGTAAATTTCATGTTTATTCCCTTTATAATTTCAATATTGCATCGGCAGGCATACCTGATTTGAGTTCATTGTTTGGATTATCAATCTTTATCTTTACGCCATAGACAAGCTTTACTCTTTCTTCTTTTGTTTGAATATTTTTTGGCGTAAACTCCGCTTCCTGTGATATGTATGTAACCTTTCCATTAAAAGTTCTGTTAGGAAATGAGTCTATTCTTACATCTGCATCTTCACCAAGCTTTATATAACCGAGTTTATCTTCGGAAATATAGATTGTTAAATAAACAATATTTAGGTCTGCAACTACAAATATAGGCATACCAATTGCGACTAATTCGCCTGTTTCAACAACTCTTCTTATAATAATACCCGATATAGGGGCTTTTATCTTTGTATCCTCGATTTGGGATTTCAGAAGTTCAACAGTATCTTTTGCATTTTTAACCTGTGTTTCTGCAAGTGAGATATTTTGATTTTGTATTTGGGACTGTAATTTGTTTGCCTCTGCAAGTTCAAGCGCAGATTTTGCTTGATTTACGCCTGCCTGAGCTGCTGAGATATCTTCTTTTCTAAGATTACCTTGTAGCGAATTTGCCTTTGCAAGTGTAAGAGTTGATTCTGCTTGTTTTACAATTGCCTGTGCTGATTCTACATCCTTTTTTCTGATTTCATTCTGTATTTGTGCTGATTTTGCCAATTGTAATGCAAAATTCGCCTGATCAACCTGTGCTTTTAGCGCATCTTTATCTTCAACCCTTACACCTTCTTTTATCATACTCAACTGCTCTTGTGCAGAATTGTATTGAGCCTGTGCAACGTCATATTGAAGTTTTGTCATATCAAGCTGTTGTTTCGATACCGCATTTTCTTCGAATAACTTTTGTATGCGTTCAAGATTCAGTTTTGCGGTTTCAAAGTTTGCCTTTGCCTGAGCAACCAGATTTTCAGCAACACCGATCTCTTGATTCCTTGCACCTTTTTCGGCAATCGACAATCTGCTATTAGCCATCTTTAACATTGCTTCGGATTGATCTATCTGGCTTTGAGATTGGGCTATCTGAAGCTTGTATAATTCATTTGCCTGCTCAAGTCTTTTATATGCCTGCTCCATAGCGGATTCTGCCTGTTGGATTTGCGTATCAATAGATGCCTCTTGTAGATCAAATGCGATCTTGGCTTGTTCTAATTTACTCAACGATGTTTCTACCATAGCCTTTGCTTGAGCTGTTTGCGTTTTTATCTGTGCGTCTGTCAGTTTGGAAAGTGTCTTTGCTTGTTCAAGTCGTGTTTCTGCCAATACTAGATTTGATTGTGCCTGTCTGAGCTGTATGTCCAATTTTTCATGATCGATCTCTGCAAGCAATTGTCCTTTCTCAACTTTATCTCCCTCGTCCACGTGCAGAATCATAATTTGACCCGAAGTTTTTGTGCTGATTTCAACTTCCTTTGCCTCAATGGTTCCAGAAGCGGATATATGACCTTTTTCTGTTTGCTCATTAAGGGAATATATGATTATTGTTATAACGATTATTATTACAATAGCTATCGGTATTATAATAAGTTTGCGTGAACGTGACATTGCGTAACTCCTAAATTATTTAAATATATTGACATTAACATCTGAACCAACCTCTATACCCTCTGCTTCCAAAGGGATTTTGACTAAGCCATCAGCTTTTACCATCATTGATATTAATGCGGATTTGCCCAAAACTGGATCTGCAATTAAGCCATCGTTTGTATTTATAAGGCGAACACAGACATAATCTTCACGACCAGCTGCGGATGCGATATTTTTGCTTAATTTTGCTTTTACTTGATTTGATTTCCATAAAGGTTGATTATTTCCTGAAAAAAGACGGACTAGATAGATCACAAATAATTCAAATGTTACCATAACGGATACAGGATTTCCCGGTAAGCCAAAGACATATTTATTTCCGACCTTTGCTAAAATTGTGGGCTTTCCGGGCCTTATTGAGACACCATGAACGAGTATTTCTGAATCATCAAGCGATTTTATGACGTCAAGCGTAACATCCCTTGCACCGACAGAACTTCCACCAGATATTATGGCAATATCAGCGATCTGCAATGCGTCAATCATCTTTAATTTGAGAGTATCAAAATCATCTTTGACGATACCCATAGCAATCGGGATCCCACCTGCTTGTTGTGTCAATGCGGATAATGAGTATGTGTTTATGTCCCTGATCTGTCCGTTTTTTGCGTCTTGTTCTGGCGGAATTATCTCGTCGCCTGATGATATGATTGCAACTTTTGGCTGTCTGAAACATTCAACCGACATAATTCCACAACCAGCAAGCGCTCCGATGTCCTGTGGTCTAATCACATGACCTTTACTTAATAGAATATCACCTTTCCGCAAATCCTCATCTTTCTGGACGACATCATCGCCGGGGGCGACTGAACGGACAACCTCTATTGTCTCATCATCGAGAAAATCCGTCCATTCAACCATCACGACTGCATCTGCGCCTGATGGAAGCATACTACCTGTTGACACTCGGATAGCCTCGCCTGTTGATATTGCTTGTGTTGCTTGCTCTCCCATCTTGACTTCACCGATCAGCTTGAGATATGCAGGCGAACCTTGTGATGCTCCGAAGGTATCCTTTGCCCTGACAGCATAACCATCCATCCTTGATCGCTGGAAGCCGGGTAGGTCGATGGGCGATGTAATATCTTTTGATAGCACACGACCAAGAGAATCATTGATATTAACGCATTCACTTGGTAATGGTTGTGATGTTTCCTTTAAGATTTTTTGGACTTCTTCGGGTGTCTTGACTTTGAAAAAATATGTTTGCATAAGTGTCTCTTTCATTATTCTTTTATTAGATGAAATTTATTTTGCTTATCTTTTTTTATATGAATTTCTAATTTGGTTGTCTTGCCATCAGAATCCTGAATAATCACATCATACTTTCCATGAAAGCCCCTGAATTTATATATGCCGTCTTTGTCTGTTTTTCCTTCAACATTGGTTCGCCATTGGTTATGGATAAGGTCTTTCAAGGCGTTATAAATAGGCTTTGGGCTTAAATCCTCCCGCAACATGCCTCCTTTTGGTTGCCATGAGCTATAATCCGTAACATCCCACCAGCCGATACTCTCAACTTCGGGTATGCTGAAACACATTTTATAAAACTTAACCGAATAATCCGCTTGTTCTTCCTCAGTCCATTTGCCCTGTTTCCATGAGTTATCTATCGGCAATTCGTCAGAGCAGGGAGTAAATTCCGTTATATGTATCGGCTTGCCGAACCGCTTGAACTTATTTAACATCTCAATAAACGTATCAAGCCTGAATCTGTCCGTTCGGTTAATATGCGCCTGTATGCCTATAACATCATAGGGAATTTTATTTTCCTCAAAATCGGTGAGTATTCGCAAAAAATGATCCATCTTGTCGTTTGGTGTGATGGCGAATGCCTCATTGATTGCCATAAGGGCATTAGGATCGGATTCTTTCGCCCAGATAAACGGCAATGACGTATATTCAGACATACTCATTCCCGCAAGCGTGGCGTTTGCCCATGCTGCTTCATTCACGACGTCCCACATATCAATTTTGCCCTTGAAACGTGTTACTGTCTCTCTAACGTGCTTTTCAAGGGATTTTCTTTGTTCCTCTTGTGGCAGTTCCCTGAACCATTGTGGAACATTATCGCCATGAACCCAAACAAGCGTATGTCCTTTAACCTTTATGTCTTGTGATTTACACCATTCAAGAACACGATCTGCAGATGTATAGTCTGGTTTTTCTGCTTCTGGTTCAACTGAGCGCCAATAAAGCGGGAGAGTAGCACAGTTGAATAAATCAGCAAATTTTCTCTTGAACTCGTCCTCCTGCTCTTGTGTTGTAAATCTTGGCTTATATCCATAATGCTCTATCGGTATTGTTCCACCAAGTTCGCCTGTTATAATTGTAACGTTTGCGGCAAAAAGAAAATCACTATTAGTCTGATTGACCTTAATAATGGCATCTTTTATGGGGTTGCCGACCTTGTCCACAACCTCGATTATTGCATCGCTTTTGCGGTATTTCTCAATATTTGCGTCTGCTTCTGCAAGGATTCTTTTCTCAATCATCTCGCCATCGTCAGATGCGATAACGTTTGAAACAATAAAGCAGATAATAAAGAAAGTAGCAATAAACACAAAAACGGGATTCCAGCCTTTGCTGGAATGGCAATATTTTTCTATTTTATTTTTCATGCCCGAGAACTCCATTCGTTGAGCATTTCGCTTATTCTAACGAGGCACTCAAACTTTGTTTCAGGCATGACGTTATCAGCAACACCAAATATAAACCTGTCAGGCTTTTTACCTGCAATTATTGCCTGTATTCTCTCTCTATTTGTCATAATGGTTTCCTCATCATAAATGTTAAGATGCACTAATGAATATTAACGAAATAGGGATAATAAGTCAAGTAAAAACATTTGAATTTCAAATATTACGAGAGACTGTATTAATTTGTTAAGTGAATAATTAAAGCTAATTCAAGTTCTACAAGCATACTGACCATATAAGGCTAGCATTGTTGTTATATCAGTCTTTTTTAGAAATAGCATATCAATAGCTGAAAAACTTATATTGCTAATTTAATTATTACTGTGAGTGTTGGTAAAGAATCTATACAGAGATAATTCACTCTATTTGGCATGATAGATCATTGTAATATTTGAAAAGAAAATCGGTTAGATTTGAATTAGACAAGAGAAGCAGGCTAGGATAAGGAGTGACGGTGATGTTTTTTGTGTTCCTAACCTGTTCTCAAGAATATAAGTTATATCCTGATGCGTTATGAGTGATAAGAACTGGTAACAGGCAACGGGAGGGGGTTTTTAGATCACCTGTTTCTCATCACTCTCACGCATCAAGACAAAATTTAGTTTTTTATATTAACGATAATATGAGATTTTTGGTTTATTGTTTATGATGTTCTATTTTCATTTCTTGTTTAGGTGTTGTTTTATCTGAGTCACTTATCTTTGCTTTGTAGTCTTCATGTTTCTGTATCATTTTTAATGTGTCGAGTTGCTCTTTGGTCAGTATCGATCTAATATCTGCTGGAAATTTAATATGAGCAAATCTAATCTCTGCTTCAATATCTGTAATTTTACCCAACTGAGCCTTTACAGCATCCAAATCTAGTTTATCACTCATCATAAGTGCATCAAGATCAACATTTGCAATCTGCAAATCTGCCTGCTTTTTTATCATATCTTTGCGATGAGTCAGGTGAATCGTCTCAATTTCCATTTTTTGCTGATCCGTAAGTTTAAGCTTATCTGCGTTAGCTATTATATACATAGGATCACCAAAAATTGGGCTATTATTTTTCATCATGTCCGACATTTTACACATTGGGCATCTTTCCATGCCCATCATTCTGCCTTGCATCATACCCATCCCCATGCCTTTTCCTATGTTTTGCATCATAGGATACATATGAATAGGCGTATTTTCTTGAGGCTTTATAGCCAATAATAGCATACAATTCGGGTCTGAACATGGATCATATAACTTAGGTTTATCCTTATCAACAGTTATTTGTTGATCTTCTGCATATACAGATACCACTGATACTAACATCCCTACTAATATAGCCAAAGCAACCAATAATAGAATAAAGTTTATCTTCCTCATTAAGTATTTACCTCCAAAAAGTATTTACCTCCAAAAAGTCATTTTATATTTTAACATCTTGTTCTTTAACATAAAATTTGTTTCAATTATTCCAATTAAAACATAGAAAAAAAATAAAACACTGATTAGTTAGATTTAAAGGATATACCTGATCTTACTTTTACCATAAAAAATATGGCTTACAAATTTATTATATTCTTGTAAATATCTTTGCATTTTGTTATACTCTCTTAATAAACAGATGAAATACCATTAATTTTTATAATATGAATAAGAATTATATAATTAACTAACATGGTTCAAAGGAGTGTTATTATGGCTTCCAAAGAGATGTTAAAGAAGATGCTTGATAAACCAATATATATGGCTCCAAATACTTATCTTCATTTCTATAATGGTGGAAAGCTAAGGGCGGAATTTCTAGGCGAACCAGACCCAAAAGATGATTATCATTCAGAGGAATGGATGTTTTCAACCAATCGTGCAATAACACCTAGTCGTGAGAATCCTCCGGACAAAGGATTCAGTAGAATTGAGTTACCAAATGGTGAGATTGTTCTATTAAAAGAATTGCTCGAAGAATTTCCACATGAAACTTTAGGGGAAGCTCATTATAAGAAATTTGGTGCAAATCTTGGAATATTAATAAAAATCTTTGATGTTGGTTCTGATTCTCATATCCCTGTTCACTGGCATCCATCACCAGAATTTGCAAAAAAACACCTTGATTCTCCTTATGGCAAAAATGAAGCTTGGATTGTTATTGGAACTCGCCCCGGTGCAAAGGCTTGGATCGGATGGAAAGAGGATATTGACGTTAATGAGTTCAAGAAATGGCTTGAGGCGCAGGATGTAGAAACGATGAGAGCGCATATGTATGAAATCGAGCCAAAGGTTGATGATGTGATATTCCTAAGGGATAGCTTTGTTCATTCGCTTGGTTCTGGGCTTTGTATACTTGAACCACAGGAACCGACAGATTGGAATATCTTGGCAGAATGGAAAGGTTATCCATTTGATAGCACCGCTGGAACTCTTGGATTGGATTGGGATACTGCACTCGAAGCGGCAGATTTTACAAAGATGGATCCAGATTATCTAAATAACTATGTCCGCAGAACTCCTGAAATAGCGCGTAAAGAAGATGCAAACATTGAAGAAAAACTTGTTCCACCAGAGGCATCCCCATATTTTCAGATTTCAAGATATAAAATAAATACAAAGATGCGCATTCCTCGTAGTAAAAGTTTCCACTGTATCACTGTAACTAAAGGTAGTGGTATGTTACATGGCAGTTTCGGTCATGTCCCTGTGAAGCGTGGAAAATCGGTCTTTGTGCCAAAATGTATGCCAAGTTATGATCTCATCAGCGACGGCGATGAAATGCTAGAGGCATTATATTTCTTCCCGCCTGAGATTTCATAGGGAGATATTATGTCTAAATTGCCTATTTTTCAACGTCAAACAATATATGTTGGACAACCAAGCGAAAGAACAAGCTGTATCGTTGGAGATATAAATAATGATGGCGTTCCTGAAATAATTATCGCATCTCGGGAACCGCAAAGAGAAATTTACTGGATCGGAAGAACTCCAGAAGGCGAATGGGAAGCGCATCTCATTGACAACACTTTTGATCGTATTGAGGCTGGAGGCGATCTTGGAGATATTGATGGAGATGGTGATCTTGATCTTGTCGCTGGTGGAGATTGGAAGGGGAATATCATCTATTGGTGGGAATGTCCTGATGACCCGACCCAAACTTGGACTCATAGAGAGATATTCCGTATGCCAAAGACACAAAGTCACGATCAGATGATCGCTGATGTCGATGGTGATGGTAGTCCAGAGGTATATTTCTGGAATCAGGGTTCAGGGACTATATTTTATGCCTTAATTCCAGATAATCCGAAAATATCCCCTTGGACACATGTTTATCCGATATTTACAGGTGTAAAAGAAGAGGGTTTATGTTATGCAGATGTCGATCTTGATGGCAGACTTGAGCTAATTGCTGGTCTATCTTGGTATCGTCCACCAAAAAGCCCTAGCGGAAATTGGGAACGGCACGAATTTGCCAAAGGATATGTTTCACCAAAGTCTGTTGTTGCAGATTTTGATGGCGATGGCAAACCTGATATCGTCATTTCAGAAGGTGACGCAAGTCTAAATGGCAGAGAATTTGGACGTGTTATGATGTTTAAGTCTGGCGATGACCCTGAAAAACTATGGGAAGCACATATCTTACACGATAAGCTAATAGAGCCTCATTCCTTACAGGTTGCTGATTTTGATGGTGATGGCAAACCTGATCTGTTTGTAGGAGAAATGGGAAGCCCAAACGGGGATCATCCACATCCGCCAGCACAAAGAATATTTTTGAGTCGTGGTGATAAAATGGAAGAGCATATTATTGATGAAGGTATCGGCACTCACGAAGCTAAGGTAATTTTCATTGATGGCAAAGTTGGAATTGCTGGCAAACCCTATCGCAATTTGAAAAGCGAAGCATCAAGAGGACCAGAGGTTGATGGCGTGCATATTTGGTTACCAAAGTAAAAGGAGAAGGATAGATGGAAATCTGGAAAATTGCATTATTGGTTGATGACATGAACGAAGCTGAAGAATTATATGTCAATAAATTGGGATTAAAACTGATTGAAAGGCTTCCTCTTGGTGATGCTGGAGAAGCATTATTCCTTGATGCAGGAAATGTCAATCTTGAATTGATACCTGTAAAGGCTTTTGAAGGTGCAGGAAGATTAGCTATTCCCGGCGTTCATCATCTATCATTCAAAGCTGATAATGTCGAGGAGAAAACAGAGGAACTTAAGGCAAAAGGCATAAAATTTATCAAAGAACCTTTTGAGGCACTGCCGGGCATGACATTAGCGTTCTTTGATGGAACAAACGGCGTGAATCTCCAACTATTTAACTGGAAACGGGAATAACTTTGTAAATATATCAGAGATAATGCTATAATCAATTATAGAAAAAATTTGAATTGCCCAAAGATGAACCTGAGCGCATATCCGTCAGTTAAAATTTATGGGTGCGCTCAAAATAATCGCCTTTGGTTCTTATTCAGAGGGTTATGTCAGAAACAATAGTGATCTTGCTATTATGTCATTCACAATCAGTGGTAAAAATTGGATGAGAAAATTTGAAAAATTACTTAGGTAGTTTAAGCAAAAAATAGAATCATATAGATAAGGAGAAAACTTAATATCATTCATGTTATATAAAGAATACGAATTAGATAGGTTTCAAGAAGAAGCCATACAATCAATAGAAAGAGGACATTCCGTAATAGTAGCGGCTCCAACTGGCGCCGGTAAGACACTCATTGCAGAATATGCACTAGAAAAATATATAAAAAGTGGAAAACAGATCATATACACCGCACCAATAAAAGCCCTTAGTAACCAGAAATACAGGGATTTCAGCAGAGATTATGAAGATCAAATAGGAATTATCACTGGTGATGTAGTGATAAATGATAATGCTCCCGTTCTTATAATGACTACTGAAATATTGCGGAATATCATCTTTGACGATATTAGCCGTTTAGATCATGTCAATTATGTTATATTTGATGAGATTCATTATATAGATGATCTAGAAAGAGGGACTGTTTGGGAAGAATGTATAATATTTGCACCGCAACACATAAACTTTATCTGTCTTAGTGCAACAATCCCAAACTTGCGTGAGTTCACCAGTTGGATGCAAAGTGTTCGTCATAATAAGATTGATATGGTTATTGAAACTCATCGTCCTGTCCCATTAGAACATAGGCTTTATTTTCATGGACGTGGGCTTGGCTGGTTGGATGAATTGAAAGCGATTCAGGGGAATCTTGATCCTGTTACTAATAAGAGAAATAAAAAAACGGGCAAAATACAAAATTATGAGACTCAGGTTGAGGTTCAGGTTGCCGATGCACAGGAAAGCGGAATTACAGAGATAAATGGTAACGATATTATAGAACATCTACAAATAAATGATCAACTTCCTTGTCTTTATTTTTCGTTTAGCAGAAAAAGCTGTGAGGAAAATGCTTTTCATAATCTTGACAAGAATCTACTTACACCCTACGAGAGTGATGCCATATTAAATGAATATGATCAGCTATGCAACAGGTATGGAGTAAAAAACGATATTAATGCTCTGCAGCTGAGAAAATTAATATGTCATGGTGTTGCATATCATCATGCTGGTATGCTACCAACCTTAAAGGAAGTTGTTGAAAGATTATTTACGCTTGGATTGATCAAATTGCTTTTTACCACAGAGACTTTTGCACTTGGTATAAATATGCCTGCGTGTTCTGTTGTCTTTGGGAACTTAGCTAAGTATGATGGTATTCAGTTTAGGTATCTCAAAGCAAGAGAATATCATCAGATGGCAGGCAGAGCAGGCAGACGAGGTATTGACCCTGTTGGATATGTATATGCTCATGTTGACATCGAATATGATAATTATCAAGATGTAAAGCGTGTTGTTTCGGGTGATATAGAAAAGATAGAAAGTCAGTTTAATCTTTCATATAGCAGTATCCTTAATTTATATGAAAAATATGGTGAACGTATATATGATGTCTGCGAAAAGAGTCTTGGTAATTATCAGAGCATTAAAACCTTGAGGGGGATAAATCATTCATTAGAGCAAATTTATGAACAAAAACAAAAAATCGATGACTTGGTTTGCATACAAGATGGTAATATAAATAGGATATGGGAATATAGGAATCTTGAAAATAGGCTAAGAGAAGAAGAACAGATTTTAAGTGAGCAAAAGGCATTAGGAAAGAATAATAAGAAGAAACGGAAAAAAATTGGTAAAATTAGCAAGAGAGCAAATAACATTATCGCAATGATAAAATCCTCGAGATGCCATAAATGCAAAAATCTTAAGAAATGCTTATTGACGGTTAAGAAGACCGGTGAGTATGATGAAAGAATAATTGAACTTTCAGAGAGAAAAAAATTTATAGAAGAATTTCAAAAAAATCAAATAAAAAATAGACTTGACTTATTAACAGAAATAGGTTATAAAGATAATAAAGGGCTATTACCAAGAGGCGTAATCGCTTCACAGATATATGGATATGAGATACAGGTAACAGAATTATTCTTTGATGGGTATTTTCATCGCCTTGATCCTGATTGGATAAATGTTTTAATAACAGCTATAGTCTTCGAATCAAAGCGGGATTGTTGGTATAAAATGATGGATAAAAGTATTATCAGTCCAATAATTTCAGACCCGATTCGTAAGATAAAAAAGATAATTGAGACAGAAAATGAATTCGGTATCCAACCGAATCTTAAAGAACTTGATACAAAACTCAGCTTCGCAACTTATGAATGGAGTCGAGGGTGTAGTTTTGACGAACTCAGTAATTATACAGACACTCCTCCCGGCGATTTAGTGCGTTATTTTCGGTTAGCAAGTGATTTATTGAGGCAAATGAAGAGAGTTGTGTCCGTAGATGACCTTTTATATTACAAGATAAATGACTGTATATCAAGGATTAATCGGGACGTAGTAGATGCGGAAAAACAACTCCGCGCAGGCTAATCCAAGGAGTTCCAAATGGATGCCTTTGCACAGGTAGTTTTAGTTATATTTATTCTAATTCGAGTATTTATCGCTGCAGGTCTTGTATATCTGATTTATTATGAAGTTCGTAAAATAAAGAGAAAAAGAAGGGAAATAGAAAGGATCGAAAAAGAAGATGGAAATGAGGATGGAAAGCACTCTGATGACTCTACTGGAAACAGAAACCAGAGCTAGAGAGATCATCGAGAAAGCTGAACGTGAAGCAAAAGAGATCAGAGAACGCACAAAAAAAGAAGCCCAACAAATAATAAACGATGCCAGAAATAGAGAAGGACAATTGGCAGAAAAAATCCTTAATGAATCAAAAAATAATATGGAATCTCTACGTCAGGAGATATTTAGTAAAGTAGAAAAAGAAATTCAACATTGGGAAGAACTTTTCGAGAAGAACAAAGATAAAGCAATTAATTTTGTTATACAAAGCATTACTTCGGAAAAATAGAAGAAGCTTATAATATGATTACATACTCAGCCCCATACGCAAGAATGCGAGCCTTGAAGGGAAATCTATTGACAAGGATTCAGATGGAGTCCCTTCTACAAGCGTCTGATTTACAATCCATTATAGCAATTCTTAGTCAAACAGACTATAATGATCAAATTCAAAATCTCACCACGTCATCTCAAATAGAACACGGACTTAAGCAAAATCTTATATTATCTTATACTAAAATACTTAATTTTATGAGAGGTAAGTCTTCCAGATTCATTATAGATTCGCTTGGTCGTTTTGAACTGATAAACACAAAATCAATTATTAGGTCTATAATTAGAGGCGAAAGTATAGAAGATAGGTCTTCATCTGTTTTCTCTCTTGGAAAATATCATTTGCTCCCAATAAAAGAACTAATCGAAGCAAAAGACCTTAGAACTTTTATTGAACTTATGCGCAATACATTTTTTGCCAATGCCCTTGAGATAGGATTTCAACGCTATGAATCAGAATCAAATTTAATGTCTCTTGAAATTGCCCTTGATTTAGGTTATTATGCTAGATTGCATGAATCATTTGAATCACTTGGCTTATTTGATAAAAATAGGGCAGGAAAGTTGATAGGCATCCATTTTGATATGATAAATATAACATGGATGCTAAGATTCAAAGAAAATTACGGTTTATCGTCAGAACAGATATTTCAATATCTCCTGCCTTATGGATGGCGTGTTCAACCGCCAGTGTTCTGGAAAATACTTGGCAGTGACGACATTCTTGGGGCATTAAGGGAACGCTATATGCGCCCTTATGACAAAGTTTTGTCTTCGGTATCACCCGTTGATGGTAATCTTATTTTAGGGACAGAGATAGCATTATTGAGGTTTTTTTATGAACAGAGTATACTTGCTCTTAGAGGCTTTCCCTTACAGATAGCTTCTCTTGTTGGTTTCTTCATTATGAAGGAAATGGAGATCAGGGATATAATGACTATCCTTGATGGTAAAATACTTAATCTTTCACAAGAACGTATTAGACCTCATCTTATTACAATTAAAGATTAAAAAATTATAGGTTTTAGATATGTTTAGGCCAGAAAAAATGAGTTTTGTTAATATATCGGTGTTAAATGAAAATTTAACAAAAGTCTTAGATTGTATAACAAAACTAGGTATAATGCACATAGTTGATAAATCGGAACTTCCATCAACTTCCGGTATGTTAAAAGATGTCGATGTTCAGCCAGTTAAAGATAAACTGTCTGAACTCAGCAATCGTGTTGACGTTGTATTAAACGCAATGTCTGTTGATGTAAAATATCTTCCATCCCTAGATAAATATGCTCAGGAACAAGTTGAGATCAATCCCTTTAATATTGTCGGAAAAATTGAGAGTGAGTTAATTCAAATAGAAGCCGATGTTGAGTCTATTATAAAAAGAGTAGAATTATTAAAAAATGAGATAGTTAAATTAAATAAAGATTCTGAAAAATTACATTCTCTTGAGGCTCATGGGCTAGAACTAGATCACTTCAGAAATATGAGATTCCTTCATTTTGCCTTTGGAGATATTCCAATTGGGCTTGATCATTATGGGAGATTGATGGAAAGCCTCTCGAGAATTCCATGTGTTGTGATGGCAGGAGATATTCAAGGGCATAGACAGCAGATTTTTGCATTTTCGTTGATCAAAGATAAAGATATTCTTGATAATGCTCTTGAGGCTGCATATTTTAGTAAGATTGATATTCCAAAAGAATATGAAGGTTCGGTTTCGGATATATTAGATAAAATAGAGTTAGAAATATGGACAAAAAGAGAGGAAATAGCAGAACTTGAATTAGAACTAAAAGGCTTAAGACGAAAATGGCGCGAAAGGCTAATACAACTGCGGACAAACATAATTGTAAATCAAGCTGTTGCCCAATCCGTTGGAAGATTTGGTAAAACAGATAGTTCATATTTCATAAGTGGTTGGGTCCCTTCAAAAGAATTGAAAAAGCTCGATAAAGAACTTGCAAAAATGAATATGCGCGGATTGCTTATGACAGCAACCGACCCAATAACTGCTCAAGAATCTGAATATTACAGACCAAAAGTTCCGACAAAACTTATGCATCCTTTCTTTTTACGGCCTTTTACGGGCTTAGTTATGACCTTTGATGTGCCAAGATATTCTGCAATAGACCCTACTGTTTTTGTCTCATTATCTTTCTTAGCGATGTTCGGGGTGATGTTTGCAGATGTTGGACATGGCAGTGTGCTTATGATTTTGGGCATATTGGGGGCTTTAATTCCATTTCAGCAATTAAAGTCTTTTAGGAATATGTTTGCTTTTTTGGCATGTTGTGGATTTGCTTCGATAATTACAGGGTTTTTATTTGGCAATATATTTGGTAAAGAGGACATAATAAAGGCTTTATGGTTTTCGCTGGAACACATGGAACCCACTCATGTTCAACGAATGCTTGCTCTTGGTGTGTATATTGGTATTGGTATGTTAAGCTTGGGTGTTTCCTTGAATATAGCACAGTCATTTAGAAGAAAAGACATTAAACAAGCCCTTTTTGGTCAATGGGGTATAACTAGCCTGATTGCATATTGGGTTGTTGTATATATGGTAATTACCAAAAGTAATTTTTCATGGAAAATTATATTAATTTTGGTAGTTTTATTAGTTCCAATTATATTAAGAGAACCTGTATATAATTTAATAAAGAAAAAAGATCAGTATCATGGACACGGTGAAGAAGAGCATGGCGAGGGAATAATCGAATCTGGTTTTCAGGTTTATGAAATTGTTTTGGGCTATCTTGCTAATACGCTTTCATATATACGTGTCGCCGCTTTTGATTTAAGCCATGCTGGTCTGATGATGGCATCCTATGCACTTACAAAAGAAATGGGAGCTGGGGATAATATTTTCTTATCTCTGCCTAGCAATATTATGGCAAATGTATTTGTCATAGTGCTTGAAGGGCTTATTGTGGCAATTCAGTGCATGAGATTAGAGTATTATGAGTTCTTCTCAAAATTCTTTGCAGGCGAAGGAGTGGAATATAAACCGCTTAAAATAAGCTAAGGGAGGAAAAATCTTAATGAGCAAACTAATGGCAATTATTAAGCTGATGAAGACTGGTAATGTTGCGATTTTCACGCTTGCGGTGTTATTGGGAACAATAGCGTTGCTTTGGTTCACTTTGGATTTAGGTATAAGCAAAGCTATGGCACAAGAAACTGCGGTTCAACATGGGACAGCCACAACAGAAAAATCTTACGCTGCATTAGGACTTATAGCAGCAGCTTTGTCAACAGGTCTTTCTGCTGTCGCCGCAGGTATTGCTGTTGCAATAGTTGGTTCTGCAGCTATGGGGGCAGTTGCTGAACGTCCAGAGGTTATGGGTAGGTCAATTATTTTCGTTGGATTGGCAGAAGGTATTGCAATCTATGGACTTATTATCAGTATAATGATCCTTGGTAAAATATAACATATAATAATTCCAAGATTTTTATAACTATACTAAGTCTTTCAAACATAATGGCTTTTTCAAATGAAATTTATTCTTATAGGTGATGAACATACTGTTTTAGGATATAGCCTTATTGGTATACAGGGTGTTGTTGTAAAAAATGCGCAGGAAGCATTAGATGCGCTTAACTCGGCATCAAAAGACTCTGAGATCGGTGTTATACTCATCACTCAACGTATAGCGTCGTTGATACAATACGAAGTAAATAATGCAAGACTCGCTATGTCTATTCCAGTGGTGCTGGAAATTCCAGATAGGCAAGGGCCATTGGAAGACAAGGAGTCAGCAATGAATATAATTCAAAGACTTATAGGGATAAAAGTTTGAAATCGAGTTAATAATTTATAGAACGCAGATTAAACAGATTTGGCAGATTTTTGCTGGTCTGCCTAATCCGCTCCGTGTTCTATTCCTAAAGAATGATTAAAACATTATAATATTTAGGAAGGGACAAAAATGGGTAGGATTGGAAATATTGAAACTCTAAAAGAAGAAATATTGAATCAGGCGAAAGAACAAGCAACCGCTGTCCTTGATAGAGAGAAACGTATAGCTGAACGGGACCTTAGCTATGCAAAAGAAGATGCCGAGAAAATCAGGGAACAACAGAGAATCAAATCGCAGTCAATCGCAGAAATAGAGGCAAGAAAATATAAAGCCTCTGCTGAAATGGAAGCTAGAAGAATACTTTTACGGAAAAAAGATGAACTTGTTTCCCGCTTATTTGATGCTGTCGAAGCAAAATTAGAGGAAATGAGATGTTCTAAAACTTATATAGATGTAATCAAACTCTCAATAAAAGAGGCTGTATCAAATATCGGCAATAAACTTATTGTTGAAATTGGCAAGGAAGATGAAAAAATTTTCACAAATGATGTTGTTTCATCAATAGAGTCAGAAATATCCCAAGCACTTGGCTATAAGGTTAGTCTTGATTTTAGAGTTTCTCAAGATAATCTGCCTGCGGGTGTTATTATTAAATCGATGGACGGAAGAATGATAATAGATGGCTTATTTCCAAGCCTGATGAAACAGCTAAAAGATGACATGAGAGGAAAAATATCAGAGATTTTATTGCAGGAATAAGCTGATAGGTCATTATTAGACATTTAAGGCAATTCCTATTGGAGTAATAATAAATGGCAGAGCGCGAAGGCATTGTTTATAGAATAAACGGTCCTGTTATAGAAGCCAATCAAGTGACTGGTATTTATATGGGTGATATTGTTGAAGTTGGTGAGGAACACCTAATTGGCGAAACGATCGGTTTAGAAGGGGATAAGGCAGTTATACAAGTCTATGAAGATACTGGTGGATTACGCCCGGGAATGAGGGTTTATGGAACAGGTTTGCCATTAGCTGCAGAGTTGGGTCCGGGTTTGTTAACAAATACTTTTGATGGTATTCAACGTCCACTTCGGCTTATTCAGGAACGAGTTGGAAACTTTATAACTCGTGGAGTTAGAGTTCCTTCATTAGATAGAGAAAAAAAGTGGTATTTTCAACCAAGAGTTAAGGTAGGCGATAAAGTTAGGTCAAATAGTATATTGGGAGTTGTTCAAGAAACAGCAGTGATTGAACACCGCATTATTGTTCCCCCTAATATAAGTGGCGAGATAATACACATAATCGACGATGGTGATTATAATGTCGAACAAGTTATCGCAATAGTCAAGACAGCTAACGATGAAGTAGAATTAAAAATGTATCATCGTTGGCCTGTTCGAGAGAAACGGGCAGATCTGCCAAGATTAAATCCGACAATTCCACTTATTACAGGGACGAGAACATTAGACTTCCTTTTTCCTATCGCAAAAGGCGGAGTCGCTGCTATTCCGGGCGGTTTTGGAACAGGAAAAACCGTTTTACAACATTCTTTGGCGAAATGGTGCGATGCAGATATAATCGTTTATATTGGTTGTGGTGAACGTGGAAATGAAATGACTCAAGTTCTTGAGGAATTTCCTGAGTTGATAGACCCAAAATCAGGAAAACCACTTATGGAAAGGACTGTCCTTGTTGCAAATACCTCAAATATGCCTGTTACTGCTCGTGAATCAAGCATTTATACTGGGATAACAATGGCTGAATATTTTAGAGATATGGGCTATCATGTTGCAATCATGGCGGATTCCACATCTCGCTGGGCCGAGGCGCTTAGAGAAATATCAGGCAGACTCGAAGAAATGCCCGCAGAAGAAGGATTTCCCGCTTATTTGGCATCTAGACTTGCAGAATTTTATGAAAGGGCAGGGCTTTTTGATGCTGGTGATGGTAAGCAAACCTCTGTAAGTATTATAGGTGCGGTTTCGCCTCCCGGTGGAGATTTTTCTGAACCTGTAACACAGCATACAAAACGCTTTATTAGATGTTTTTGGGGACTTGATCCAGAACTAGCAGGAGCAAGACATTTTCCAGCGATTAACTGGACAGATAGTTACAGTGAATACATTGAAGACCTGTCCCAATGGTGGTCATCTAACTTTGAAATATCATGGACGGAATTAAGATCAAGGTTTCTTGAGCTGTTACAGATAGAACAAAAACTTCAGCAAGTAGTCAAACTCGTTGGTCCTGATGCACTTCCGGATTCAGAAAGACTCGTCCTTGAGATTGCTAGGATTATAAAGATAGCATTTTTACAGCAAAATGCGCTTTCTGAAGATGATGCTTATTGTGTCTCAAAAAAACAACTTTTAATGGCAAATAGTATTATACATTTTTTTGATCGGGCAAACACAATTATAAGCAAAGGCGCTCCTATATTTACAATAACAGCGTTGCCTGTTATCCAAGATATATTGAGAATGAAATCCAGAATCTCAAATGATAGCCTTGATGAGTTTGAGGACTTGATGGCAACAATAGATGAGCAGATGGATGGTCTGGAAGAGAGGTATAAATAATGCAAGGTAAAGAATACTTGGGATTATCAGAAGTTTCTGGACCTATTGTAATTGTTCGTGGTGTTAGCAATGTAGCTTTTGATGAGATGGTCGAGGTTGTCGATCCACAAGGAAATGTCCGAACAGGTAGAGTGCTTGAGGTCAAAGAAGACCTTGCTGCAATACAGGTATTTAGCGGAACTCGTGGCTTATCAATAGAATCTACGAGAGTTCGCTTTATGGGACGTCCTCTTGAGTTAGAAGTCTCAAGGGATATGATTGGACGAATTTTTAATGGATTAGGTGAACCAATAGATGGTGGACCAAAACCATTTGCTACAAAAAGGATTAACATTAATGGAGTTCCTATAAATCCTACTGCAAGGGAATATCCACATGATTTCATCCAGACTGGTATATCAGCTATCGACGGACTCAATACCATAGTTAGAGGGCAAAAATTGCCGATATTCTCTGGTAGTGGAATGCCCCATAATATGCTTGCGCGTCAGATTGTCAGGCAGGCAAGGCCCGGTGGAGAAAATGCAGAAAGAGAAGAATTTGTTGTTGTTTTCGCTGCAATGGGAATTAAGCATGATGACGCAGAATTCTTCAGAAGAAGCTTTGAGGAAACTGGGACGCTGAATAATGTCGTTATGTTCCTTAACTATGCAGACGACCCGTCTATTGAGAGATTAATTACCCCTAGATGCGCCTTAACTATTGCTGAATATCTCGCCTTTTATGAGGATATTCATGTTTTGGTAATCCTAACAGACATTACAAACTATGCTGAGGCTTTAAGAGAGATCGCATCTGCAAGAGAGGAAGTCCCAAGCAGAAAAGGCTATCCCGGCTATATGTATAGCGACCTTGCATCTATGTATGAAAGAACAGGGCGTATCAGAGGCGTAAAAGGGACAATAACTCAATTGCCGATACTTACAATGCCAAATGATGATATTAACCATCCTATACCAGATTTGACAGGCTATATCACCGAGGGTCAATTAGTTCTTAGCCGAGAATTGCAAATGAAGGGCATATATCCACCCTTTAATGTTCCAAGATCACTATCAAGACTTATGAAGGATGGCATTGGCAAAGGCAAAACACGTGAAGATCACCCGAATATACAAAGTCAGCTTTATGCAGCATATTCTAATGTTCAGTCCGTCAGATCATTGGCTTCTGTCATTGGTGAAGAAGAATTATCAGAAGTTGACAGACGTTATCTTGAGTTTGGTAACGAATTTGAGAAAAGATTTATCGGTCAGGATTCTGATGAAAATAGGTCTGTTGAAGAAACTTTGTCTATTGCATGGGAAGTAGTTTCCATCTTGCCCAAAGGTGAACTTCAAAGGGTTAATGAAGCTCAGATTGAGCAATATTATGTTGATGGTGGAAGTATGGGTGAAGTCTTTTTGAAAAGTATGCTAGTTTAGTTACTAGATAATCTATGAAATTTTATGATCTAAAAATGAGGTTAGATAATGCCTAGACTCAGTATTGCTCCCACAAGGAGTAATTTATTAAAAACCAAAGAATCTCTTAGACTAGCAAGAGATGGTCATGATCTCTTAGAGCAAAAGCGAGAAGTCCTTTTTATTGAATTAATGCAGATTGTCCATAGATTAAGACAATTGGAAGAAGAAATGGCGGAGAAATCTAGTGTTGCCTTTAGTGCTTTAGAATCTGCAATATTATCTATGGGCAGTGAATCAGTGAATTGGGCTTCAAAAGCTGTTATGGGCGAAAGGACTATGAGCATAACGCATAGAAGCGTTATGGGTGTTCCTATTATAGATTTACAAGAAATAAAAGAAACGTATAACGGGCTTCAAACAAGCCTTGTTGGAACAAATTCTGCCCTTGATGATACCCGTAAAAAATTTGAGGCACTTATGGAAGTGCTATATGAGTGGAGTAAAATAGAAATTTCAGTATGGAGACTAGCAAACGAAATTAAGAAAACCCAAAGACGTGTTAATGCCCTTGAAAATATATTTATTCCTGATTATCGGAATACGATCAAAGCTATTGAAGATGTCCTTGAGGAAAGTGATCGAGAGGAATTCATTAGGAAGAAAAAGGTAAAGTCATTTATTAACAAAAAAAGGACCGCTGAAAAATCATAATACTTTTAACGCCTTTACTGACATATCAATGTGATTGGAAAGACGTATGTTTGAAAGAATATTATTGCCAATATCTGGATCAGATGAATCCATAGTTGCTTCAGAATTTGCCATAAAACTTGCGACGGTTCATAAGTCTATAATTTTTGCGATGACCGTTGTTGATACTTCTGCTGTTCGCCAGATTGCGCGTGTTTCTGGAAAAACTCCGGGAGAGGTAGAAATTGATTTAGAAGAAAACGGATGGCATCATTTATATTATATAGAAGAACTTGCCAAAGATAGCGCTGTTCGAATCAATCTTATGCTTGAGCTAGGTTTGCCACAGGAGAGAATTCTCAGAAAAGCCAAAGACCTTAAAGTTGACCTAATTATTCTTGGCCAAAGTAGCAAACGAGGAACGCTGGGGATTTCCTTAGATAGGTTTGTTCAATCTATTTTGGAGCAATCGCCATGTCCAGTTTTGATTATAAAATAAGTTTTTCATAAGGGCGAAGCATTTTTCAATTCATAAATTTAGTTATTGAATATGTTTCGCCCTTACGCTTTATTCAATGTATATACAGGTTTTACCTGTGGAGTGTAATCACTCATTGAACCCTCATAGTCATAAAAATCCTTTTTGTTGCATAGCAATGCCTTATCATAAAAAAAATGGCTTATACCTGCCAAAAATGCCAAATAAAGCCTTAGTAATATCAATAATTTTATTATTATGTTTTAATATTACCATACTTGCCCAAGAAAAATCATTAATTAGAATAGTAACAGAAAGGCTTATTTCTGGAGCAAATTATTCACCATGGCTACCAGAGCCAATCAAAATTAGCTCAAATAAACGAAGGCTTGCTCAGATTGGATACAAGCAATTTTTGATTCTAGATGGTAAAATCTATGGACGTGAATATGATAATATAGGAACACCTGTTTTTAGTCCTAATGGAAAACGCATTGCTCATGCTGCTGAATTAGCAGCAAAACAATTCGTTGTTGTTGATGGAAAAGAAGGCAAAAAATATGATATTGTAAAAGAGGAAAGCTTGACATTTAGCCCTGATAGTCTAAGAGTAGCTTATGTTGCTGGGGTTGGTAATAAGTCCTTTATGGTTGTTGATGGTAATGAAGAATCTTATTATGATGCTATTGGCGTTCCTGTATTCAGTCCAGACAGTAAACAGGTTGCTTATGCTGCCGAACTAGATGGGAGACAGTTTGTCGTTATAAATAATATTGAGGATAAAGCTTTTGATGTTGTTGGAACCCCTGTTTTCAATTCTGAGAGTAATAGAATAGCCTATGCTGCAAGACTAAACGATAAGTGGTTTATGGTTGTTAATGGCAAAGAACAAAGGCAATATCAAGGCGTTGGAGCGCCAATATTTAGCCCCGATGGTAAAAGGCTTGCCTATATAGCCCAGCAAAATAATAAGCAATTTATGGTCATTGGTGGGAAAGCTGGCGATGAATATGATGCAATAGTAAGTAATTTAGTATTTAGCCCCGATGGCAAAAGAAGCGCCTATGCAGCACAAAAGCAGGACTTGCAGTTTGTTGTTGTAGATGGTGTTATCGATGCTTTCTATGATTCAATAAACGCTGGAAGCCTGAAATTCAGTTCTGATAGTAAAAGATTAGCCTATACCGCACAGTATAGAGGAAAATGGCGCGTGGTTGTTGATGGAGTGGGGGGAAAGCTTTATGATGCTATCGGTGAAAGTGACCCAGTATTTAGCCCTGATAGCAATAGATTTGCCTATATGTGCCAAGTAAATGATAAATGGCTTGTTGTCTTGGATAAATCAGAAGGGAAGTATTATGACAGTATCGGTGAAGATAGCTTAACCTTTAGCCCTGATAGCAGGTATCTGGCATATTCTGCTTTATCAAATGATAAGTGGTTTATCGTTGTTAATAGAAAAGAGGGTAGAAGGTATGATGATATATTAGAAGGAGGTAATGTGTCATTTGAATCAAAAAATGCAATTAGATATTTTGCTGAAAGAGACGGATTTATCTATATCGTCGAGGAAAAACTTAAATAAAAGGGAGTTTAAGCCATGTTTAATTGTCCAACTATAAATATTGATGGTATTGATGTTCCAAAAGCCTTAATAGGTATAAACAGCTTACTTGGATGGTCGCATACAAGTAGTGGACGTGATGAGTGGATAAAAAAGCATTTTACTGCCCAAAGAATAGCAGATGTCTTTGTGCATTGTATAAAGATGGGCTTATATGGTGTGTTAGGTCCTGTATTTCCAAGACTTCATGAGGCAATTAGGATTGCACAGGATATTACTGGCGAAAATATGTTATTTATCAGCACAACTTTTGGGGACAAAGGGACAACAGCAGATCAAGCAAAACAAGCAAAAGAGATCGGGTCGCCGATATGTTGTATTCATGGTGGATGGACAGATAATTGGCAACTGGAAAACGGTGAGCTTGTTGATTTTAATTCTTACCTATCAATGATAAGAGATGCAGGATTGATTCCCGGTGTTGCATGTCATAATGCAGAAAGATTAAAGATTGTTGACAATGGTGATTATGATTGTAGAGTTTTTGTGACTCCAATCAATAAGATGGGTTTTTATATGAAGCCTTCACGAGAATCAGCATTAGAAGCGGTAAAAAATTGCAAAAAGCCAGTCATTGCTATAAAACCTTTAGCATCTGGCAGATTTGATGAAGGAAGACCAAAGGAATGGCTAAAGTGGGTTATCGAAACGCCCGGTGTGTCATCGATGGTAATCGGCTTTATGAGTGAAGAAGAAGCGACAGAAGATATAAACGCCTTAAAAGAGATTTTTGGTTAAAAAAATCCTTTATTGGCCAAAGAAGGGAGTTTTTCATGTTTAAGAGTGCGTTCCTCGGTTGTGGTGGTCGAGCTATGGGACATGCCCAAGCATATAGCAAAATTACCCGTAGTAGAATGGTTGGTATATGTGATCTTGATGAGAAAAGGCTTAAGAGTTTTGGAGATACTTTTGGAATAGAGAATCGCTATACTAATATTCACGAGATGCTTGATAAAGAAAAACCTGACGTTTTGCATATAGTTACTCAACCTGATTTAAGATTAAAGCTTTTGACACTTGCCCATGAGCATAATGTTCCTGCTGTCATTGTAGAAAAGCCTATTGCGATTGATGGGGCAGACTTTAAAGCTATCGCAGAGCTAGGTAAAAAATCATCGACAAAATTCGTTGTTAATCATCAATTAAGACATCATCCCAAGATACTTGAGCTTCTTGCAGATGTTCAAAACGGCAAAATTGGTGAAATCAAATTCATTGAAGTAAGTGCAAGGCTTAATCTTTCTGGTCAAGGAACGCATGTCACAGACCTTATGTTTGCCTTCAATGATTATGCTTCACCTGAAACGGTGTTTGGTCAGGCATCCGGAACAGAGGGATTTAAATCAACTCACCCAACAGCCGATATGTCAGAGGCTTATATAACCTTCACAAATGGCAGACATGGGCTTCTTGTTTGTGGAACAAACGCACCTAGCGTTGGTGATTATCCCGGACATTATCACAAGCGAATCGCTGTTTATGGAACACATGGATTTATTCACTGGTGGATGGAAGGTTGGGAAAAGAAACTTAGAGATGGTAGCTATGAAAAAGGAGCAAAGAGCTATGCCGAAGAAGATTTATGGGGTCAGAAAGGCTTAACAGAAGCGGTATTTGATTGGTTAGAAGATGAAAACAAACCTCATCCAAATAGACTTGATAACTCATTGCTCGAATTCAGCATGATATTGGCATTATTCCAAAGTGTTGTTAAACGGGCTCCAGTATATTTCCCATTTGAACCGCCAGATGATATATTGATTCAATTAAAAAATGCCCTTGAAAGCTAATAGTCAACCAAACAGTAGGGGCGTGCAATACGCCCCGTCCTCATCAAGTCTTGCTTGATGTCGTAATCTGACAGCATATATCCCTAATATATGAAAGGCTATATTTTGCATTGTTTATTGCCTTTTTCATCTCTTTGGCTTCCATTGCAGTTGGATTGGTTTCAAGAGTGATAAGCCCATCATAATTATCATCTATAAGCAAATTTAAGAATTTTCTCAATGGTAATTTGCCTTTTCCCGGCAAAAGATGCTGTGTATTACCATCATAGTCACTAATGTGGATATTGGCGACAAAATCCCTAAAAGAATCGTAAACGCTTAATATATCACGCCCAGTTGTTCCTATATGTGTTGTATCTAGGGTAACATAAATGCCGTTTTCTTCCGCAAATTTCCCTATTTGGTATGTATTATCTGCAAATGTGAATATTCGACTTAATATTGGAAGTTTCCTCAAATGCCTAGGATATGGAAGGTTTTCAATAGTTAGTATGATTTTTTGATCTTTTATGCTTTGTTTATATTCACGAATGTAGTCAGGCAAAGCCCCTGCTAAGTCATGACATATTATAATACCTTTCGGAGGATGAAAATTTACTAATGGAATTGACAAAGCCTTTGCAATGGAGATCGTTTTATCTATTTGTTCCCAGAATCCTCCCCAGCCATCACAATTTACAAATGGAGAATGTATGCTTAGAATTGGCATTCTATATTTATCTGACAATCCATTTAATTCATAAATAGGTATATTGCATTTATTTTTATCGATCAGGAATTCTATTCCATCGAAACCAACCATTTGCGCAATTTCAAATACATCCGATATTGGATTCTCATATAGACATCCTGTTGATAGTGCAATCTTTATCATAAAAATAAGGGTATGTTTTCACACACCCCAAATTAATCGACCTCAATTCTAGCGAAGATTATAAAACACTTCTAAACCATTATAAAGTGCCACATCAGCTAGTTCCTCATCAATACGAAGAAGCTCGTTGTATTTACAAATTCTATCTGTTCTTGACATGGAACCCGTCTTTATTTGACCAGCATTTGTTGCAACGACTATATGAGATATTGTCGTGTCTTCTGTCTCACCTGAACGATGTGAAACAACCGCTGTATATCCAGCCCTCTTTGCCATTTCAATTGCATCGAGTGTTTCTGTTAGTGAACCTATCTGATTGACCTTAATAAGAATAGAATTACAGATACCCTCATTAATACCTTTTTGAAGAATCTTGGTATTTGTAACAAAAATGTCATCACCAATAAGCTGAACCTTTTTTCCAACAGCATCTGTGAGCATTTTCCAGCCTTCCCAATCACTTTCTGACATGCCATCTTCAATAGAAATAATAGGATATTTATCAATCAGCTTTGTATAGAATTTTATTAATTCGCTTGCAGATTTTTTGGGCTTTTTTTCCGCTCCTAGAATATAGACTTTCTCTTCTTCTTTATAAAGCTCACTTGCAGCGACATCAAGGGCAATAAAAACATCTTTTCCCGGTATATACTTCGCTTTTTCAATGCTTTGCATAATTAATTCAAGGGCTTCTTCATTTGATTTCAGATTTGGTGCAAAACCACCTTCATCGCCGACTGCGGTATTATATCCCTTATCTTTTAAAACAGATTTAAGGCTATGAAATACTTCTGCACCCATTCGTATTGCTTCGGGGAAATTTTCAGCCCCAACAGGCATTATCAAAAATTCTTGCACATCAACGTTGTTATCTGCATGTGCGCCACCATTAAGAATATTCATCATGGGAACAGGCAAGACTTTTGCATTGACACCGCCAATATACCTATATAGAGGGATTTCTAATGCGATAGCAGATGCTTTTGCAACAGCCATTGAAACTCCAAGTATCGCATTTGCGCCAAGATTGGCTTTGTTTTCTGAACCATCCATCTCGATCATGGTTTTGTCGATCTCAACTTGATTGCGTGCGTCCATGCCAGCAAGTTTGGGCATTATTACATCATTGACATTTTCTACTGCTTTGAGAACACCTTTACCAAGATAACGGGATTTATCCCCATCACGTAGCTCAAGTGCCTCAAGAACACCTGTTGACGCTCCTGATGGAACAGCAGCCCTACCTACAACACCACAATCCAAAACAACATCTACTTCTACAGTTGGATTTCCTCTTGAATCCAAAATTTCTCTGGCATGAATATCAGTAATTGTTGTCATTTTTATCTCCTTATATGACATACTATCTAATAACATTATAAATAGATTTTCTTTTATTTTAAAAACATTTGTAATTATTCTTTTAGTTTAGCACAATTGACAAATAAATACAAGTGCAAGCATTAATTTATCGTCTTTGAAATAACTCAAGCGGTTTCATGCTATCACATTCATATTAGCTTCATACTACGATATATCAATATGTCCCCTGCTTTGTCTGCCAAACCATTACCTATGCTTATTTATCGATTCTTTGCTTGGCTATACCATATTCCCCTTTAATTGCATCTATGTAACCTGACAACCTTTGAAGAGCATTTTGGAGTTTCTCATCCTGCACAAATCATTGATTTAGACCTACTGATTCAAAAACTTGCTATATGATATGTCCTGATAGAAATGAAAAACTCCCATTAATTGCGATCAGGACATTCGGGTAATTCTTCTCTCATTCTTTGAAATATATCTTTACATTTGTCGGGGTTTAATGGAAGATCAACACGAATGTTATCCATTGCGCTGATACAAACCGCCTCTAATATTTCGTAGCCATGATACGTTATATCAATATTGCAAGGATGAATTTTATTGTCATCATCGAGCCAGTTTGCAAAATCAGTCATATAAAGGGGCTGTAATCTTGTTGATTGTTGTGTTCCCCAGTCCTCACCAACTTCGCCAATTACCTCACCATTAGACTTTTTAGTAAATGCCCCCCAACGCCCATTTGCATCGCCCCAAGCGTAGCCATGAGTGCCATAAACAGTAAGTCTGTCATCTACCCAAAAGAATTCTTTTGGCATATGTGATGCAGACAGCTTGCCAAACTCAAAATAAGATCTAACACCATTCTCAAACTCAACATGACCCAAAGTATAATTAGGAGATGGGTGACTATCTGCAAGTAATTCCTTGCCGTGAATGTGTCCTACCGCCCATTTTGCATGTGAACCATTGTTAGCCCAAAGTATATAATCCATGTAATGAGTTCCCAATTGACTCAACCATGCCTGACAGGTAGCATTAACATATATAACTTCACCAATATCGCCGTCATCAACAATTGCCTTCATCTTTTGCATCGATGTCAAATATTTATGTTGATGAGATATAACAGCTTTGATACCATTATCTCTGCATATCTTCGTCATTGTCCATGCTTCTTTTAGTGATGTTGCCATTGGTTTTTCAAATGCGAGTCCTTTGACATTGTATTTTTCAGCCAACTCAACCATAGACAAACGGATATGAGGCTGAGTTACGAAACAAAAAACATCCGGATTTGTTTCATCTAGCATTTTTACTGCGTCTGTATACAATATTTTTGATGGTAGCTGTTTTTCGTTTGCATAGCTATTAAGCTTGTCTTGGTCAAGGTCGCATAGCCCAACCAATTCAAAGCGATCTGATAGCTTAAGAAACGCATCTGCGTGTATTCTACCACGATGCCCGATACCAACCTGAGCAACTCGGTATTTTGTCATAAGAAAGTTCTCCTTGTGTAATATGTGATGTTAATAATTTTTAAAAGATTAGAAAATTTTATAAAATCATTGATTATCATCATTGATAACAGACTTTGCATTGTTAATGACTTTTATTTCTTCCTCATCAAGCTGATCGAAAAGCCTGCCTTCTTCTGATTGCATATCAAATGAACGTCTAGGTCGTCCATCTTTTTTATCACGAGTATCGCCATTATGCAAACACCAACCAGTTGCACCATTATCTTTTGCATTTTTTAGGTCTGTCAAAAAATCTTCTGCTGATGGGTCCCATGATCCATATCCCCTGCGAAATGGCTCTTGATAATGCAATGGAACGACGATACCAATATCTTGCATTAGTCTAATATATTCCTTTGTTTTCTCTATGGTCTCTTTTGGAGTTCCAACATCTCTCGGTCTATGAGGGGTTATAAAATCAACTTTCACAACTTTGAGATATTTCTCCAAATCATCAGCAGATATATCTCCGCCATGTGATGCTGTAACAAGCCTTGATGGGTCAATTTTCTTGACTATCTCATGCAATACAGCTAACTGATCAAATGTAACATGTCTGCGATCATATATGTTTCTTTCATTTGCAAGGTCAAAATAGACATTACGAAATGGCTTTAATTCCTTTGATAGAAGTGTCATAGCGTTTATATGCGCTTCTTGTGATGGTAATGATCCAGAACCAACGACACCATTGCCCCTTGAAAGCGTAACATCGACGATCATACCTAAATTATTCGCCTTTTCACATAGTTTCTTCAGATTAGAGAGATAAGGCTCTCTTGCATTTCCTTCTTTATCGACTGCGGATACATTATTTTCAAATGCTGACCATGTTGCCCAAACCCTTATCCAATTGAAGCCTAGCTTTTTAAGTTCCTGCAGATCTTTATCAACAAATTCATCAGAAGCGCCCAAGCCAGCATAATAGCTTGCGCCTAATAAGAAAGATGGTTTCCCGTCAATTGTGAAGCTTGTATCTTGAATACCCAAAGTTATAGACGGTAATAAAAATCCCACAAATCCAATTAAAGTTGTAACCACAAAGAACCTCCATTTTTTCTTTACAAATATAAAAAACTAAGTTATGATAATCTTATATAGAATTTAGCACTTGTTACAAGTAATGTCAATAGCTTGGGATATAAACGGGAAAATAAAGGTAAAGAAGCATAAGAAAATTAATGAAAGAAGATGAATTATGTGTTTTGATTCAAAGGTGGAGAAGATCATTTTAGAAAGAAACGGGCAAAGCTTAATTTATCCGCCTTCAGAGAAAATGGGCGTTATTATTGTTGACAATTTCCCAGCATTAGGAAAACTAACTGCGTTGAGATTTCTCGAATGGGTGCAGACTAACCCAGGTGGGGTTATATCTCTACCAACAGGAAAGACGCCTGAATATTTTATTAAATGGGTTACACATTACCTAAATGAATGGCACAATTCAGAAGTGCAAAAAGAGCTTGATGAAAATGGCCTTGATCCCAATAACAAGCCTGATATGAAAAGCCTGCGCTTTGTTCAGATAGATGAATTTTATCCGATCCCATCAACACAACATAACAGCTTTTATTATTATGTAAATAGATTTTATATAAAAGAGTTCGGGCTTGATCTAGATAAGGCATTGCTAATGGATTGTGAAGAAATAGGTATTCCAAAGGGATTAAATTTAGAGGATGTCTGGCAGAATTATGAAGTAGATTTGGGACTTCGCTATCGACAAGCAATAAGTGAGTATGAGCGATTACAAAAATCAGTTATAGAAAATGTTGATCAATGGTGCTATGAATATGAAAACAAGATCAGAGAACTCGGAGGCATAGGCTTCTTTTTAGGAGGTATTGGACCTGATGGTCATATAGCTTTTAATGTGATGGGTTCTGATCATAATTCAACAACTCGTCTTACACAAGTGAATTATGAGACTCAAGCATCAGCAGCAAGCGATCTAGGAGGGATCGAGGTTTCAAGGAAAAGGCTGGTTATTACAATAGGATTATCGACAATCACATATAATCCCAATTGCGTTGCGATAATAATAGCTGCAGGTGAAGCAAAGGCTCAGGTTGTTGCAGATGCAATTCAAAGCGATGATCATGTTCGTTATCCCGCAACTGTTCTTCACAAATTACCTAATGCCAGAATGTATCTAACAAATGGTTCTGCTAAATATCTGATTGAAAGACAATATAGAAATTTTATAAAACTAGAGAGAATACCTGAGGAAAATATAGAAAAAATTGTTATCGATCTTGCACTAAACTGCAAAAAGCGTATATCTGACCTTAATGACATAGATTATAAAGGCGATAATTTCGCTTCTTCACTATTAAGCAAAGCCAATTTAGGCATATCAGAGATCAACAATATGGTTGAAAAAAATCTGCTGGATAAGTTAACAAAGGGCAGTATTACAAGAAAAAATACGACTTTTTTGCACACTGCACCACATCACGACGATATAATGCTTGGCTATCTTCCATATGCGGTTAGGCATATTCGGGATTCAAGTAATAATCATGTGTTTGCCTGTATGACGTCAGGGTTTAACTCGGTAACTAATCAATATGCTTTATCACTCGTCCAAAAGATTAAATACTTTCTTAAAAAGGGAGATTTTGGGTCATTAATAAACGAAGATTATTTTAATCCAAATAACATCAATGGCAGAAATCGTGATGTCTGGCAATACCTTGATGGTTTGGCAGGTGATAGCCAAATTATGAAGGATGAAGGTGAAGCAAGGCGCATGTTACGCAATCTTATTCAGATTTTTGATGAAGAAAGCTTTGAATATCTTGAAAATCGTATTGATGAAATGATAAATTATTTTGAGACTCAATATCCCGGCAGAAAAGACCTGACATATATACAGCAATTTAAGGGTATGATACGAGAATGGGAGGAAGATTGCTTGTGGGGCTATCTTGGATTTGATACAAGTTCTATAAAGCATCTAAGGCTTGGTTTTTATAAGGGCGATATATTTACGGAAGAACCAAAGATGAGTCGTGATGTCCCACCGATACTCGATCTGTTGGTAAATACTAAACCTGATATAGTTACAGTAGCACTCGATCCAGAAGCAAGCGGACCCGATACACATTATAAAGTTTTGCAGGCGATAGCCGAAGCATTAAGACAATACGAGGCACAAACAGGGCGATCTGATATTGAAATATTGGGATATAGAAATGTATGGTATCGATTTCATCCATCAGAGGCAAATATCTATGTTCCTGTATCTCTGAATATGTTTTCTGTCCTGCAGAGTGCCTTTATTAATGCCTATTCGTCTCAAAAAGATGCGTCTTTTCCTAGTTATGAATGTGATGGTCCTTTTTCGGTATTAGCGCAGCAAATACAGGTGCAACAATACCAGATGCTTAAAACTTGTTTAGGTAGAAGGTTCTTTAACGAGCATCCAAGCCCCTTGATTCGTGCAACAAGGGGATTTGTGTTTTTGAGAAAGATGTCGCTAGATGAGTTTTATTCACATGCAAGGGAATTAAAGAAGACAACTGAGGATATAAAAGTCTAGGTAAACTGAAAGATAGTTTATGCTATATCGCAAGATGAAAAAGCTGTTATAGGTTGTCGATTTCTTATAATCAAACTTCTTAAAGATGTTTCCAAAGGGTTTGAGGGTATTTTTTTTAAGCTAATCGCTTGGATCCTTAAAGGCTTTATGGATATACAAAGACGAGGTAGCTTGCGAAAGGCTCGTAAGATTGTTTAAAGAAACGTAAAGCGGTGTATTACAGCTGCTAATGTCTAAAAAAACCATTTTGTGTTTATTCAAAAGATGGAACGATATATGTGAAGTTCCATAAGTTTCCTTATTAACGCAAAAAACGGGAGGAATGCAATGAAATTAAATATTAAGAAATTGTTTCTTGGCTGTCTAATTATGATTTTATTGGTTGCGCTCTTATCAGGTTGTGCAGAAAGAAACAGCTGGAAAAATGCCCAAAAGGAAAACACTATAAAGTCCTATCAAAATTATCTAAAAGAGTATCCTAAGGGGAAATTTGCAGAAAAAGCAAATGCCATAATTGAAAAAATGGAATGGGATAATGTATTATCTGCAAATAATACCGGTTCTTTTTTAATTTTTATGAAAAGATTTCCAAAGAGCAGTTATTATGCACAAGCAAAAGCAGAGGTTGATAAATTAATATTCCCAAAGGGTAAGGACGGTGGACTTATGGTTTTAATTCCAGCGGGTGAATTTGATATGGGCTGTAACGAAGGTATGGAGGATGAGAAACCTGTCCATAAAGTATCATTAAAACCATTTTATATAGATATATACGAGGTAACTAATGCGCAATATCAGAAGTTTGTAGATGAAACAGGCTATAAAAAACCAGCCCATTGGACTAATAATACGCTGAATGCACCTAATCAACCTGTTGTATCAGTTACATGGTATGATGCGGTTGAATACTGCAAATGGGCCGGAAAACGCCTACCAACAGAAGCGGAATGGGAAAAGGCGGCTCGTGGTGGATTAATAGGTAAACTCTATCCATGGGGAGATAAAATAACTAGAGACGATGCCAATTATTATGGTGTAGATGGCAAGGATTTTTGGGAATTTACTGCGACAGTAGGAAGCACTACGCCAAACGGTTATGGTCTATATGAAGTTGCTGGCAATCCGCAAGAATGGTGCGCAGATTTTTATGATGCTAATTATTATAGCGTTTCTCCAACAGAGAATCCTAAAGGTCCAAAATCAGGAAAAACTTATGTGATACGTGGTGGTGCATGGAACGAGGAATATAGAAATAATAGGGATTTTGGTCTGAGGGTAGCTGCACGCAGACATGCAGACCCTTATGAAGCTTCTATTGATACGGGATTTCGTTGTGCGATGGATGTAGAATAATTGGGCTATGTGACGATAGGTGTATGAGGCAAAAGTTTTTTTGAATTTGTAGTTCTATTTCTTGTAGAGGAGAAATTTCTATGGAAAGCAAAGAGGATTTTTATACGATAGAGCTTTGTGGTGTAAAACGAGAGCTTCCTCTTGCTCGTGTTGCGCCAAATCTAAGAGTTGCATTGTTTAATATACTTGGTGATGTTGAGATAGTAAAGGCTGTTGCTCCTGCATTAAGTAAGATGATTCCAGAAGACGCTGAGGTAATTTTACATCCAGAAGGAAAAGCTATTACATTGGCTTATGAAATCTCAGCTATAACGGGTATTCCTTATATTGTGCCTCGTAAGGATAAAAAGCAGTGGATGCTTGATCCAATATCCGCAGATGTAAGATCTATCACAACAGGCAAGCCACAACAATATTGGCTTGATAGGCGAGAATTGCCAAAAATCGAAGGAAAGAAAATTGTTGTGGTTGATGATGTTATAAGCACAGGAAGCACATTAATGGCGATGGAAGACCTTGTTTCCAAGGTCAATGGAAATATAATTGCTAAGATTGCTATTCTAACCGAAGGTGACAAAAGAAGCGATGTTATGGCATTAGGACATCTTCCGCTATTTTTTGATGAATAAAGATATGCTAATATTACCAAACATATTAGCAGTATAAAAATTTACTAACTCTCATAGCTTATAGCTGATAGGTTGGCAAATACCCAACCTATCAGCTATGCTTATATATCTGTTTTCAGAACACCCCAACAAGTTGAGGCTTTGCCTGATTTTTCAACCGCAGTTTTGTTTGATTTTGCCTTAAAATTTTTATTAATTTCATTTTCAGTCAAAACACGATTATAGACACGAACCTCATCAACTTTTCCTATCAACCATCTTCCATCGTGTTCGCTTCCGATTCTACGTTCATCAAATTTTTCTTTATCTGCTCCACCGGGGCCATCTGATGCAAATACACCATTTACATATAGGCTATGTTTATTTGCTTTTGTATCGGTTGTATAGACGATATGATACCATTTACCTGCTTCTGGTCCAGCAAAGACAATCTTTCCCCCACCGTTTTTATCGACCTGAATCTGATTACTTTCGAACTTAAAATGGACTTTTCCTGCTTCCCATTGCCAAGTAGAGACAATGCCTTGAATACCACTGAACTGGTCTTCCATTGCCCAACATTCAACAGATATTGTATCAAAACTGCCCATTTTGGGTATGGCAATATAGTTCTCTGCCTTGCCCTCAAATTGGTAACATTCGCCTATGACGCCTTTAATGGACTTCAGCGAACCCATCATTGTTGCATCATTACCCTTTCCAGAGACATCCTTAACTTTATCACCGTTAGTGTCTGCGGCATCTAAAGTCCACATTGCGATCAAGCCGTCTGTAACAAATTCCTGTGCAAAAGAAATTGAGGTTGTTATAAGCATTATAATCATTGATAAAGTTAAAATACAACCTTTCATCTCACATACCTCCCTATTAGCAAGCAAAAAGTTTAGATAATAATTAAAAGACTTAAATCATCACCTCCATAATTGTTTTAATTGTAAAAAGAAATAGAGTGCTGGTTTTTGAAGATCTGCGCTCTATTTCTTAAAAAACTGACTTAATTGTCCAATGCTCGATTATTACTTACAGCAACCTTCAAATTCGTAAGGGACTGGTTCTGCCTGATGGCTGTATGATGACTTTTCTGCAAGGTCCATCACCGCAATAACTCTACGTGCTTCCTCTGGTTTTACGATCAGCTCTTCACCTTTAAGCAGATGTGCCGATATATTTTGATAATAACTCGGTCCAGGCCTGCCATGAAATTTTACTATCTGATCTTCTGGGAACCCTTTTTCTACTGATAAGACTCTGAATCCATCACCTTCAGCGACTATTGCGCCTTTTTCGCCCAATATACGCCATCTTGGTTTTCCGACTTTGGCGATCTGAGACATCTGAACATTTGCAACGCACCCATCAGCAAAACGGATTACAGCCTCAACATGGTCCTCATTTGTCGCATCTTTCCAAACTCGGTTTGGATGGAAATATCCAGTAACGTTTATCATCTTTTCAGTAACTATATTTAATAGCCAATCAAGATAATGCGCCCCCCAATCATAGAAAGCCCCACCAGATATTTTTTTGTCAGCACGCCACCATTTACCCGGATGTCCATACCCTCCGCCCCACATCTCGACATGAAACACCTTGCCGATAATGCCACTATTAACAAGTTCCTTGAGGGTCCAAAAATCAGCATCCCATCTGCGATTATGGAATACGGTTAGCATCAAGCCTTTTTCTCTGGCTATATTGATCATCTCTGTTGCCTCTGCGATAGTTATACACATCGGCTTTTCGATTATAACATGCTTGCCAGCCTTTAGGCAATCTATGGCAACTGGGGCATGAAGGAAATGTGGAAGAACAACAACGCAAAGGTCAACATCTTTATCTTTTGCAAGCATTTCCTTATAGTCATTATAAGTTTTGACTCCCGGATAATCTTTCTCTGCTGCTTCGGTTCTGGCTTTATCAACATCACATATCGCAACACATTCCAATCCTTCAGTTGATTTTAGCTGTCCTGCATGATGTTTGCCCATGTTAAAAGCTGCTCCATAACCAATAACCGCCCCACGAATTTTATCAGGCATTATTTTCTCCTTTTTTTCATTTTTATTGTCTTTTTGTGACATATAAAAAACATGATTTAATTAACGCAATTGTTTAAGATTACCCCACGTAGAAACAAGCTTTTCTGATAGACTTACTGCCTGTGGAGTATGATCAAAAGACAGCGTTCCAAATTGGTTGGCATCCTTTGAAGCACCGATGCCAGAAGACCATTCAAGCCATCCAAGTCGCGCTGCTCCATCATTGGCATTTACCATATCAGAATAGCCGATTTTTGCTTCTTTGTTTTCTTTTACATATTTTGAAAGAGTTTGTTTTTCCTTAATTGTTTTAAGGACAACTGCTACCTCATAATATGTCTTTTTCTTTGCCTCATTACGAACGATTTTTACATTTGAAAACTCGATATTATTAGCTCCAGACCAAGCATAAGTCAAGATTTTGCCATCTTGGAGAGCGTAGCCCCATTCTATATCATCACTAGAATTAGAAATGCTGTCATATTCTAAATCAACACGATGTTGAGGGGAATCTCCGTTCCATATAGTATCTGGACCCGGGGCTACTGCTTTTGGAACTTCATGTTTTTCGTCATCAACCTCAATAGCAGTATAAAGATAATCATCATCCCATAAAACTGCGGATTTTGCTTTGAAGCCTTTGGGTTGCACGCCTCCCGCATAAACGTCCATTTCTTGCCAATCGGCTCCCTGCCAGACTTTATCAGTGAGATCGCCATCGACTATTGGAGTGCCGATTCGGGCAATGCGATTATATTTTTTATTCACTGCGTTGGCTTGGTTTGGTATCATTATAACCAGTGTAATCGTAACAATCAGAACCAAGATAAAGAACTTTTGAATAAACTTTTTTAGATTCATCTTTCTTACCCCTTCCATAATAAGACAAGATCAAAGATATACTGAACTCAAAAGTTTATATTATAATAGTCCAAGATTCATCACCCCCAGATTTTTCATTGAAATTAGGGGATATGTTCATTACCCGATCTGTATTATTTTTTTACGATCATTTTCTTTGTCGCCGAAAAATCTCCTGCTTTGATAGTATAGAAATAGATCCCACTACTAACCTTTTGCCCATTTTCGTCCATACCATCCCAATAGGCTGATTTCGTTTTATCTGTGTAAAAGCCTGCTGTTTTGTAGCCTAAATCTAAAGTTCTCACCAATTGACCATTTAGATTGTATATTTTAATGATTACATCGTTAGATTCTGCTAGTTGATATGGTATCCAAGTTTCTGGATTAAATGGATTTGGATAATTCTGATCTAAGGATGAATTTGTTATTGCGGGTGCAGATTTTGCTTCTTCAACAAGGTCACGAATATCAACAACGCCGTCCCCATTTGTATCGTATGGATGTAACTCAATTGCTTTAATATCTGTGCCTTGTGGAACAATGCTTATAAAGGTATTATCAGTCGTATAAGCGGTTGCATTGTTGAAACTAATTGTTGATTTGCCAGCGGACTTGCATTTTAAGGTCAACGTTGCTAAATAGCCTGATCCACTCACTCCACCTTTCCTTGTCGCATTACATTCAAAAGTCGCAAATCCAGCCTTATTGTCAACTACAACGTTTTTCCAGAGATCGGAATCTTTCGCTAAAGATGAAGCAGGACTCCAAGAAAGGAAAGACAATTTCTGAAATCCCATTACCTCAAAGAAATTCGGATCAAATTTAAATATAAAGCTGAATTTATATAGATCAACTACATTTTTTATAACCACTCTTACATCAATTATATCACCAACATAGACAGAATGGTTGATTGGCGCAAAAGCCAGTGTTGGAACAGCTTCTCCTGTTGTGAATTCCCATACAAAATCATCATAATATTCGCCTTCTGATATTGCGTTATAATTACCATCTAATCCAATGTTTTCTATGTCTTTAGCTCTACCAGATACCATAAGAAGATAGCGAGTATTATAATCAAGTTCTTTGTTTGGTGTGAATATCATTGTATTATCTTCCCAAGAAAAAGAGCCTTTGATTATCCCGCTTTTCTGTGCAACCATGTTAAAGGACCTTTCAACTGAATCTTTATTCATTGCTTTTGAAAATGAAATAGAAATTTTTGTTGAAGTGGGAATATTTATGCTTTTATCTCTGGGAATAACCATCGTTATTCTGGGTGGTTCTGGTGTAACAGTAAGTATATCTATATATTCAGCCCATTCGCTTGCATTAAGGGAAGTATCTATAAATCTGACTCTGATGCTATATTTCCCCAACTCCGCATCTCTGGGAACTGTAAAATCAGCGTTCCAGCGTCCAACAGGCGCAAGTCCAGCATAAGCAGTAGGCAAAGGGACCCATGAACCACTTGGGCTTTTATATTGGACCTCGCATATCAATTTATCTTCTCTATCTTGCATATCAAAGCCATCGCTACTTATAGTAACAGTCCCAGTTCGAGCAATAGGGTCATTGGACATAAAAAAATCTGCCACAATAGGACTATCGATAAGTGGTGCGAAAGATGCCTTCATTAAAAACATTCCTAGAAGCTCATTTTGTGATACTTCATTCATACCTGTTGTATCTATTGTGATGGTTGCACATGCAGGCATATTGCTTGCGTCGAGTTCTTCAAAAATTACAAAAATTTCAGTTCCTCTTTCATCTTCAATAGAGAGTTGATAAGGTAACAAAGTGTCTTTAAGTATCCATATTTTTATATATTGTCTGTAAATAGCAGAACCAACTGTTATTATATGAGCCAATCCACCCGCTGTTTTATCTATACCTCTATATCTTATAATTGCTTTAATATCGCTTGGTGATAATTGATCTACATAATTGATACTTTGTCCTCCACCAATTGGTGAACCAACAAAGAATGAACCCAAAGGTATCCCTCCAAAGATGTTAAGCAACGTGAAAAGTCCACCATTATCGCTTGGAAATATAAGATTAGCTGGAAGAATCTCTGGAAAATAGGTTTTTGCATATAAATTATCTTGTGGCAAGACTGCAAAAGCCTCAGCCCCTGACCTTAAAAATTGAATGTTGCCTAAATTGCTTGTTAGGTTTAATCTAACAATATCAGGTTCTGTCTTGATAATCTCCATATGGGCGTTGAATATCATATCAGAAAGGTCTATAAGGATGATATTTGGCTCTATTACATCAGAAATAATCACCTTTGCTTTTATGGAAATTGCCTGATCATAGTCATTGGAAAAGCGAGCATTATTGAAAACTTGTGACGCAATAGTCAAAATTTCTAGCGAACTTTGATCTATTGTTATTCCGTAGGTTTCTCTGTCTTGACAAAAAGATAATGCTGGTATAAAAAGCATAATAAGAACGATGATTACAAAAAAATCTTTTCTCACTACAAACTCCTCCATTAAGTTATGATGCCCATTATAAATTATATGATATAATTCAATAAAAAGATAGACAGGCTCTTATTATTCTCAGTATAACAAAGTATTGGAGGCATTGCAAGAATAAAAATTATAGTTTTATGAGAGTATTATTTGGGTGGTTATATATGAAGGAATAATTGTAAAAAATATCAATTTCTTGGTGTAACTTTATACGCAATAAGAATTCTTGGATTACCAGTATCTGAAATCTCGATAGGCACTTGCCATCCAACTGATTCAATTATGCATGTTCCCTTCGTTTTTTCGCAATAGTTAAATGTAATATTCAGCTTAATCTGGCAATTTCCAGCTTCGAAAGCCGAAAATGGTATTATCAATGTATTTTCAGGTTTTAAAATCGTTCTTTTTTGATCTTTTTTATCAATAATAAGTTTTTCGCATAGTTCTATATCATATTCCATCGGTGCGCCTTCTGTAAAATCATATTCTGGTGGAAATTTGATATTCAAAACAAGATTCCCTTTCGCCCCTAGAGGCACTTTCCTCGGTGGTAGCATTATCATCTTTGATGGGAAACCAGTTGCTCCAGATAAGCCTTTTAAACCTTTAATAGTAAGTGTGCTAATAGAATTATCTGATAAATCAGCAATCCTTATCAGATTGTTATTTGTATCTGCGATAAACATCTTTTTTTCGACTATTGCTAGTCCGCTTGGTTCATAAAAACTCGGTGACTTTCCATCGGTATTACCGATATTTCCTGTCCCCAAAAATGTCTTTGATGTTTTTTCTATTGGATCAATAATCTTTATTTTATGGTTAAATGTATCAGCAACATATAACTTATTATCATGATAAAGTACACCTAATGGATGTTGTAATCGAACTTCACGACCCTTGCCATCTACATCGCCGTAATCAAACAAATCAAGTCCCACTATTGTTTCAACGTTGCCGTTTTCATCAAGATCAATTGCCCGTATTGCGCTTGCTTCGCTGTCTGCGATATAAAGCCGTTTTCCATCAGTTGTAATTCCGCTTGGTTGCGCAAGTTGGGCGTCCATAAGTTTTCCGTCTAGCCTTCCTTCGTGACCACTTCCAGCATAAGGACCGATAACATCATCATTCAAATCCATGACCCATATTTGATGATAGCCTGCCATTGCAATATAAATTTTATTATCGATTACGATTAAATCCCAAGGCGAACTTATGTTAGTCTGCAATGCCTTTCCACTAATGCGATCTCTACCTTGCTGACCTGTTCCAGCTATGGTTTTCACTATCTTTTTTTGCAGATCAGCAACCCTAATCAGATGATTTTCAGTATCTGCAATATAAAGCAGATCACCAACAAGCGACATACCTTGTGGCTTATTAAAACTTACATTATCAAAATCTCCATCCTGATTTCCTTTTTCTCCACTACCAATGATTTCCTTTACATACCCATCGAGATCGCTAATTACTATCCTATTATTATTTGAGTCTGATATAAACAGCCTTCCTTCATCACTACTTAAATCATTTGTTATGACCTTTCCCGGAAAAGATAATAATGTTTCAGGAACTTTATTCTTTTCGAGAGCAAGATGAAGCGGAGTCCTATTTATCTTTCCCTCTTTGTCATATTCCGCTATAATTGTAGATATAACTTTATCTAGCAGATCATAATTTCCTTCGCCTGATACCGCTCCAGCAATATAACCATCAGGATTTATAACAACAAACGTAGGCCATGCCCTAATACCATAACTACGCCATATACGAAATTCCGAATCATTAACGACAGGATGAACAATACCATATCTCAATATTGCTTGACGTATATTGTCCGAATCTCTCTCATTTGTAAATTTGGCAGAATGAACTCCTATAACAACCAATTCATCTGGATACTTTGCCTCCAGTTTTTTCAGATCTGGTATTACGTGCATACAATTTATACAAGCATACGTCCAAAAGTCAAGTAAGACAACTTTGCCCATCAAACTAGCAATATATATTGGTCTATCAGTATTCAACCAACCTGTTCCACCGTTCAATTCAGGTGCTTTGATTGGTCTTCTATTTCCTGTATCATTCATCTTTATATCATCTCCCAAAACGTATCTCATAGACATATTTGATATTATAATAATTGCAGAAAGCATAATCATTGAATAAATCTTAAATTTTGTTTTCATAATTGCTCACTTCCTACTATATTGACAAAAATATTTTTGCTTATTCTTTATAATTATAAAACAAATTGATAATCATTATTATTTCATAATAACTATATTTCTTCATTGATGAAAATGTCTTTCATTTATTATATTTGCTTTCGCATTATTTTAAATCGGTTAATTGTATTCTGTAAAAATTAAAAGTATATTTGACAAAATGATGAAGATATTTTATAGTTAAATGATAAAAATGGATAATTTAGGTCGTATAAGATTTTAACTGATTGGTTCAATCGTTAATTACATGAATAGAATGAATAAATATGAACAAAATCTTTGGTATGCTAGCTTGTTTAGTTCTAATTACATCTGGAACTTTATCTTTTGTGTTATTCTGGATTTTGGAATCGAAAAGAAAAATAATAGCCAATAAACCAAAAATATTTGATTTATTGAGTGCAATTATCATTCCACCGTTGTTATACTTTTTTAATGGGTTGATTAACATGAATATTAGTATTATTATATTAATTAATATTGGTGTTGGTATTGCTTGGGGGCATACAATTTATAATCTGGTATTTTGGCAACTAAGGCATAGGCATAAATGAGCATAAATCATTAAGATTATGGAGATATGTAAATGTATGAAGGGGATGTGATAGTTGATGACATGGCTTCCATGCGTCGCATAAATGAGGCTTTATTTGCTATTCGTGAAAAAGATATTAGAAGTGCCACTATTGAGCGTCTTCGTATAACTTGGGAGGCAGACGAGTTTGTAAGAGATTTACCTCAACAACTTCAACTTGGTGAAGGGCTTTATTATCTTCTCGATCATATATCTGTTCCCGTATCTCCTGATGATATAATATTGGGTCGTATAAATGAGGAAATACCTGATGAAGAAGGCGAGGCTTTATTAAGGAAAACATCAGAACAATGGGGCAGAGGCATCTCTAGCTGGATGCAAGATGGTGGTCATGAGTGTTTTGATTGGCATAGATTGCTTAAATTTGGCTTATCGGGTCTCGAAGAATTTGCTCAATCTGAACTTGATCGGCGAATTTCAGGGGGCGAAACAGGTAATCATCTTGATTTTATTAGGGGTGCAATAAGGGTCTATCAGGCTTTCAGGAATTATTCACGTCGTTATGCTGATTCTGCCTATGAGATCGGATTATATGAACAAGCAAATAACTGCCTTGCCATAGCAGAGAGAAAGCCTGAGACTTTTGCAGAAGCAATACAATTGATATGGCTTGTTGGCATTGTTTATTGTGCTATGGGTTCGGTAAATGCGACACTTACATTTGGTCGTATGGATGAATTGCTCATTGATTTTTATCGTAGAGACTTATCTGATGGTCGTTTGACTCGTGAAGGTGCTGGAGATATGATTGAGGATTTCTATTGTAAAAATAATCTCTTATTGGGTCGTGGGGAGCATCAGATGAGCGGAGGTTCTGGCAATGATACTGGATGGTTGAGAAATCTATGCTATGACGCCCCTCAGTATGTTGTTGTTGGAGGATATAGGGCTGATGGTTCACCATCCGTTAACGAATTGACTGAACTATTCATTGAAAGGATAATACCCGGCTTTGAAAATCCTGTTATAGTAATTAGATGGACACCTGATATGCCTGATTATATTTGGCGGATTGCCTGTGATAAGATGCGTTATAACTCCAGCATATTGGTCTATAATGATGAGGACATTATACCAGCGATGATTCATTGTGGTATTGAAAAAGAAGATGCGTTTTCATATACAATGCACGGCTGTAATTGGCCTGATATTCCCGGAAAAGAACGCCCTTTGAGTGGATGCTCTATATCGTTACCACACCATTTTTATAAAGCCTTTATGGATGGTGATGAACCCAAAAGCATTGATGAATTATATGAACGTTTTGCCTTGTCAATAAGAAATAGCATAGAACCATGCTTTGATGGTCTGCGGAGGAATCGTGAAAGATGGCTTGAATGGGCTCCAGGATCACTTCGTATTGATGATTGCTTCCATGATGGTCCCGTAGCGAATGCACGAAGCTGGGGTTTGGGGAGCATTAAATACGGAACTTTGCTTGGCTCAATAAGATTTATAGGGACTGCTGCTGATTGCTTTACAGCGGTTGACGATCTCGTTTTCAGGTCTAAAAAAGTTGCTATAAGTGAATTGCGCAAGGCTTTGGAGAATGATTTTGCTGAAAACGAGTCTCTGCGTCAACTTTGCCTTAATGCCCCGAAATATGGTCAGGATAATGATCTGGCCGATGGACATGCAATCCGTATCCTTGATACTATAACTGATGAATTTGATAAAGCAAGTCGTCTAGGGTCATCTGATCAGGTCATAGCAACAAGATGCCTCACAACAGATATGGGACATAGAGGAGAGGGGCATAGTCTTGGTGCAACGCCTGATGGTCGCCATGCAAGACAGCCTTTTAGCGATAATACATCACCATATCCCGGCTCATGCACAAAAGGCATAACCGCAATGTTTCGCTCAATAGCAAAATTGCCGTTAAACCGCTTTAATTCTGGTGCGCTTAATGTCCGTATCCAGCGAAAGTTTGTATTTGATGATGATGGATTAGACAGATTAATGGCTTTGCTGAGGACATTCTTTAATATGGGTGGTATGCAAGTTCAGCTTTCTATTGCGGATACAAACGAGCTTCGTTCTGCACAACTCAATCCAGAAGCTCATCGTGATTTGATGGTCAGGATTACGGGCTATAGCGCAGTATTTATCGATATGTGCAAAAGCGCTCAGGACGAGATTATTCGTCGGCAGGAGATGGATGAGTAAGTCGAGGTAAATGCCATGAGTAACAAATTAATAGAACTTTTTGAAGATAAGGAACTTGCAGAAAAGATCAAAAAAAGATTGCCATATCTATTTCAACTTGCAGAATTAGAGTGTTCAAGGGCAGGTAAACTTGGAATGGAGATCGGGTCCATACGTGAAAAGATAATAGTTTCTTTACTTATTTATAAATTTGGAGAAGGAAATGTTAATACAGAAATCCCGATAACTGAAGCTGAAGTGGATGTTCGGTTATTTAGTAATCCTATATCTATCAAAACAATTACAGGGAAATCACTTAATGGAGTCAAACTTATTTGGACAGTTGATGCGAAAAGTGCGTTGGAATTTAGTGAAAGATATTCACCTACCTGTGATATTATATTGATTCAGATTGTATGGGGTGGATTTGGCGGATTATATTACATTCCTCTAGAAACTCAGATTAGGAAGTTTAATGAGATGGGAAGATATGATTATATAAAGCTTCCCAAACTTGGAACGAATCCTCGAGGAGTTGAGTTTGCCAAACAAGCTCTTTCTAATCTGATTGAGCATAAAACGACCTACAAATTACTAATAGAATGGAAAAGAATAGATATGGAATTTAGCCCTTATCAAAAATGGGTTGATCTTTGGAGAGAGGAATAAAATGAGATCAAATAAGCAAAAAGGAACTAAGACAAGTTCCTTTGGTTCTCCGGGAAGGATCGGGCATGATTCTAGCTCTTTCTATGCAAGCAAATTATATGACGGTTTGATGATAGAAGAATCATCTGAGTACATAGAAAATCCTATTCCTGATGATTATCTTGACCATATTATATGTAAATCTAGTGAAAGTATGAAGGAATTACCAGATAATAGCGTTCATCTCATGGTAACATCCCCACCCTATAATGTCGGAAAGGAATATGATAAGGATTTAACGCTTGATGAATATAGATCCCTTTTAAAGAATGTGTGGGCAGAGGTTAAACGAGTGCTTGTTCATGGAGGCAGGGCTTGTATTAATATTGCAAATCTTGGCAGAAAGCCTTATATACCATTACATACATTTGTCATTGAAGATATGCTCGAATTAGGATTTTTGATGCGTGGCGAGATCATCTGGAATAAGGCATCAAGTGGAAGCCCATCTACAGCATGGGGTAGTTGGTTATCTGCGAAAAATCCAACCTTGCGAGATATACATGAATATATACTTGTCTTTTCAAAAGGCTCTTTCAAGCGTGAGAGTATGGAAAGAAATAGCACAATTTCAAGAGACGAGTTCCTTGAATTTACCAAAAGCGTCTGGACATTTCCTGCAGAATCTGCAAGAAAAGTCTGTCATCCAGCACCCTTTCCAGTTGAATTGCCCTATCGCTTGATTCAGCTTTACACTTTCAGTAATGAGGTGGTTCTTGATCCGTTTATGGGAAGTGGACAAACCGCTATATCTGCTATAAAGACAGAACGCCATTATATTGGATACGAGATAAATGAGAATTATTATAAATTAACTATCAAACGAATAAATGAGTTTATGCAAAATCAGCTTTCTCCATTATTATTTTAGCTAATAATATATTATCAGATGTCTTGATAATAAAAAAAGACTGCATAATTAAAATGGAAATCTTTTGGATTTAAAGGAGTATATATTTGATTGAAATAAATGAAAAAGCAAAAGTTGATATTCAGTTAAGTCTTAATTTGGGGGATACAGCCAAAACTCAAAAATACGACCACTTTATATCTGCTGATTCAAAAAAAATCCCAATACTTTTTAGGAATTCAGTTGCAGAAATTCCATCAACAACCTATGGGGCTTTTTCTATTTTTAAATATCCTGCTAAATTTATTCCGCAAGTTATCGCCTATGTTCTAAGAGAATATGGAAAGCCTGATATGAGAATATTTGATCCATTTGCTGGTTATGGAACAGTTGGTATAGTATCAAGAGTTTATGGTTATGATTATGAGTTGTGGGACTTGAATCCAATGATAGAAACAATCCATAAAACTGCAATTATGAATCCAATTAAAGTTAACACATCAGAATTGATAAAGAACATCAAAAATTCAGAATATGATTTTATACCGAAATGGTCTAATTTGGAATATTGGTTTCCTGATGAATTTTCATCAACTCTCTTCAAAACATGGGGATTTGTCCACTCATTAAAGGATGAAATGAAATATATGTTGATAATTCCTCTCTTGAAAGTAACAAAATTTTTTTCTTATGGAGATGAAAACGTCCATAAGTTATATAAATCAAAGTTTTCAAAGAAAAAAATTTCAGAACTTTTAGACGGAGATTGGAAATCTGGATTTTATGCAATGCTAGAAAAAGAAATAAAAATATTATTAAGAAAACTATGGGAATATTCACAATTAAAACCTATGAATGTTAATTATAATATAAAGTCAGGTATCGATACTTTAAAAACAAAATTAGATAATGATGTTAATATTCTTATAACATCACCTCCATATTTGCAGGCTCAGGAATATATAAGATCAACAAAACTTGAATTATTTTGGTTAGGTTATGATGAATCTTATATAAAATCGCTAAGTCAAAAAGAAATACCTTACAGATCAGTAGATAAAATAAAGATTTATTCGGATAAATATTATGAATATAGAGAAAAAATAAATGAAGATCATCTAAAAGCTTTATATGATAGGTATTTTCATGCCATACTAAATGTTTATTCTAATCTAAGTGAAAGAGTTAGAGATTATATGTTTATTTTTGTTAGTCCTGCAAAAATACGAACGATTTCTATACCATTGGATGATATAATCGTAGAGCATTTATGCCATTTAGGATGGAAACACGAATTAACGCTTGTTGATAAGATTGTGGCACGTGTAATGTTTGAATCAAAAACTAATCCTGCATCTGGTATGGAAGATAGTAGGATAAAAACTGAACATCTGGTTGTGCTTAAAAGGTAATCAAAGATGATAAGAATATTACAGACTGATTTGACTAGCCCATCTAAGTTTAAGGAAAAGCTATCTGGATATATTGAGAACCTAATGGTTTTTGTAAAAGATCAATCTAATATTAATTTCAGTTTTGATGAATTGGGAGATGTATTACTTGCCGCTTGTAGGGTAAATGACCTTGATATTATTGATATTCAAGGCAAAAATAAGTTTTTAGAAGAAAACAAAATAAATGTCTGGATAAAAGAGAAATTACTCCCTAACATTTTAGTATTGGATTTAGATGACGAGAATGTAATAAGATTACTGCTTTTTTGTATAGAGATTACATATCAAATGTTTTCAGGTGGCACTAGAGCAACCTCTACACAGAAGGGCTTTAGAGAAAGAAGAAGAACATTTGAATCAATTCTTGTAGATCAATTTGTTGGTAAATTTGGTGAAATAGTTGTTAAAAAATTCCTTGAAAGCAATTTTGCAGTAGAAATAAAACTTGATTGGGAGATTTCAAGAAATATTGAAAAATATAGAAACGACATTATAAATGCAAAAAAGAATGTTAATATAAAATCATCTCCATCTCTTGCTGGTATTTGGGCTGAGGCTGATATTGGGTATGACTATGGAATAACAGTTAAATGTTTTATTCCACAACCAACTATTTTACAATTCTTTATTGAGGTATGTGGTTTTACAAGGCTTTTGGATTTTGCGGATGAGAGAATACCAAAACAAGATACGCTTTTCAAAGGCTATCTTACCGAAATGAGACAAAGAATAAAGGGATATAAATGTGGTGAAATACAAACAGAGCTTAAAGGATTTATTTGTGGATATTTTGAAACTTCAGATCATATCCCCACTAAAGAAGGAATAAATTTGTCTTATTTGGATTCAGTCAGAGAAGAAAGGTTTCTTATTCCAATAAATGAGCTTAAATATACAATTAGTGATTGGGATTTGTTTATTAATAATACTGGATTAAAAAAGGACAAAAAATGTTCAAAATAAAAAGAATCTGGGTCATTATAATTCTATTTATATTTTTCGGATGTAGCTCATATATCAAAATATCTGACATAAAAAATGATCCATTGTTTTATAATAAAAAGCAAGTTACCGTCAAGGGTAGAGTAACCGAGACATTTGCTATACCTTTCATCAATAATGGCATGTATCGAATAACTGATAATAGCGATAGTATATGGGTTATGAGCAAAAATGTGCCTTTCAGAGGTGATAAAGTCATCGTGAGAGGTGAAGTCAAAACCGCACTAACAATAGGTAATCGTTCTTTTGGAACAGTTATAGTTGAAAATTAGAAGGGATATAAATGCAGTTCAAAACAATAACCGCTAATGAAGCTTTGAGTAAATTTATAAAGAGAAGGCGTGAATTACTAGCCTTATATGTTCCTGTTGATGACTTAAAATGGCGTAGACTATATCCTGAGTCTTTCTATGAATCAGACGGACTATTAAGCCCTAATGAGGCACAATATATAGCTTTGATATATGAGATTTTTCTTCTTGTTACATCTGGAAGCAAAAAGGACTTAATAGAAGATGAACTTAATTTGATTTATATGGACATTGAACATAAATCAAAATCGGAGAAGCTATCTAACTCAATATTATCAGCTATTCAGGAACGGCTTATTCTCAAGAAGCAGTTTATATCAGAAATAGAAACATTGGCAAAAGAAGCAGAATCGATTTTTCCTGATGCTTCTGCTGTGATATTGCCGATAAAATTTCGTCTTGAGGCCTCAACTTACTTGGTTCGTTTGCTTGCGTATGGTCTATTTACTGATAATAGCATGATGTTTGATCGCATAGCAGAAGTCTTTGATTTAGAAAAACTGCAATCTGCAACCAAGCCAGAAGATAAACATGGATTAGATGAAGCATTAAAATTTCTATATAAGGGCTTAATTCAGAAAAATGATCGTGGAAGACAAGGTAGCTCAAGAGCGGCACATGAAACGCTAAAGGTTTTAAGAGAATGGTATCCTAATAACGATTATGTCAATTGGTGTATAAATCACATTGAAAAATATGTCTGAACAAAAGAAGAAACTACTACTCCATATTTGCTGTGCTCCTTGCTCAACGTATACGATTGAACAGCTAAAAGCGGATTATGACGTTGCAGGTTATTTTTATAATCCTAATATCCATCCTGAAAGCGAGTATCTGCTGAGAGAAAACGAGATGAAACGCTATGCAGATATTATCGAACTTGAACTGTTTTGTGATGAATATGATTCTGATAAATGGTTTGAGTTAACTAAAGGGATGGAGGATATGCCCGAAGGCGATAAAAGATGCCTAATCTGCTATGAAATGCGTCTTGAAAAGACAGCGATATATGCAAAAGAACATGGCTACGAAGTTATCACAACTACACTTTCTATTAGCCCTCACAAGAACGCAGATAAAATTAACGAGGTTGGCTCTAAGGTTGCAGAAAGGCATAAAATAAAATTTCTTGCTGATGATTTCAAGAAAAAAGGCGGATTTGAAAAAAGTATTCAAATGAGTAAAGAAAACAATCTATATCGTCAATCTTATTGCGGGTGCATATTCAGCAAAAATGAAGCAAAAAAACGCAATCTTGCAAGAAAAAAACGAAAATGAGTAATGAATTCAAAGCTAAATATCTTCGTCAATTACCATCCGTTGGCAAGCTAATAGAAAATCTTGATTTATCTGGTTTATCTCCTCATTATTTAGTGATACAGTCTATTCGTGAAATTATTGATATTCGAAAATCGTTAATATTATCAGCAAAAAATGAAGTGGAATTGGCAGATATTGATCTATCTTCAGAAGGAATTATAAAAGAAGTAAAGGCAATTATTCATAGAAAATCAAGGATGGGCAACCGATATGCCATCAATGCAACGGGTGATGTCCTGAATGAAAAGCTTGGTCGTTCTCCGCTTAATGATTTTGCAAAAAATACGATAATAGGTGTCATAAAGAGATATTCAATTTGCTCTGATCGAGAACTAAGGGAATTGCTTTCACACATTACTGGATCAGAAACAAGCCTAGTCGTGAATAACGGGATAGCAGGTTTAATACTTGCATTAAATACCTTTTGCAACGGAAAAGAGGTTGTTGTATCAAGAGGTGAATTATTTGATGATGAGGGGCGATTGCCCGAATTAATCGAGTTAAGCAACTCTAAGCTAATTTCCGTTGGAACTACGAATAAGACTCACTTAGGAGATTATAAAGAAGCCATTAATACTAATACTGGTGCAATACTAAAGGTAAATAGAGGCAATTATCATATTGTTGGATTTACAGAGCAGGTTGAATTAAGTGATTTGGTTGCATCTATGAGCAAGCATGATCTCCCTGTCATAAACTATATGGAGAATGGTTGTTTAATTGATTTGAAACAATTCGGTTTTTCTAATGAATCTTATGTGCCATTAAGTATAAAAAGCGGTGCTGACATCGTATGCTTTAATGGAAATCGGCTATTTGGCAGTTCTCAGGCAGGTATAATTGTCGGAAAAGAGAAATATATCTTACCTATGAGTCAGAATCCTCTCTTTAATGCCTTAAAGCCTGATAAGATGTCAATCTCTGCCCTAGAAGGCACATTAAGGGCTTATATTGAAACTGACAAAATTTTGGAGAATAATATCCCTTTGCAATTGCTTAATAAATCATATACCGAAATATCATCAATGGCAGAAATATTAATCGGGAAAATAAAGGATATAATAGAAGTAAAAACAAAAGATAGCTACTCATACATGGAATCAATATCACTAAATAAATCTCAAACTAGGCTGGTTCTGATAAGACCTACTAAAATTTCATCGGAGAAATTTGCTCAAAGGCTTATAATGCGTGATATACCGATTTTTGTTATATGCGAAGATGATCACATTGTTATTGATCTGCGGACTGTTTGGATTGATGAGATAGATGAGATCGCCAATGCCATTTATGAAATCGATCGTAATGTAAGATAGATACCGATTAATTTCAATCTTGATAAGTAGTCAAAAATAATGTATCATGATTCTGTAAATAGAATTGTATTACCAAATTAGGATTAATCTGACATATATAACAGATTTTAAGGAGATTCAATAATGGCAAAGAAACAGATACTTTTTCACGATGATGCGAGAACACCAATGAAAGATGGTGCTTATGAAATAGCTGATACAGTAAAAGTTACATTAGGTCCAAAAGGAAGAAATGTTATCCTCGATAAAAAATTTGGCTCTCCTGTTATAACAAATGAAGGAAATAAAATAGCGAAAGAAATAGAGCTAAAAGACCCATCTAAGAATCTAGGGGCGCGTATGCTTAGGGAAGTTGCATCCAAAACTCATGATATGGTTGGTGGAGGGACAGTTACATCAATGATCATTGCCCAATCGATATTACGTGAGGGAATAAAAGCTATCGCTTCTGGAGCTAACCCAATGCAGATAAAAGTTGGAATGGATAAAGCTGTTGCGGAAACAATAAAATATGTTAAGAACAAAAGCAAAAAAGTAGAAAGCAAAGATGATATTATAAAAATAGCAACAGTTGCATCAAATAATGATACTCTGATAGGAAATTTGATTGCAGATGCTCTTGATAAAGTTGGTAATGAAGGCGTTGTTACTGTTGAGGAAGCTAAAGGTGTTGATACTGGAATAGAGATAGTAGAAGGGATGCAGTTTGATAAAGGATACATATCGCCTTATATGGTAAGTGATGTAGAGACAATGGAGGCAGTTCTTGATAATCCATTAATACTCATAAATGAAGGAAAGATCAGTGCTTTACAACCATTACTTCCGATTTTGCAGAAAGTAGCAGAGATAGCAAGGCCTATTTTAATAATTGCTGAGGATGTAGAGGGCGAAGCTCTTTCAGCTTTGGTTGTCAATAGAGTCAGGGGCGTGCTTGACGTAGTTGCGGTAAAGGCTCCCGGTTATGGAGATAGAAGAAAGGACATGCTTTCTGATATTGCTATTGCCACAGGTGGACAGCTTATATCTAGTGAATTAGGTTTTAAACTAGAGAATGTCGTTATAGGTATGCTTGGTCAGGCAAGGCGTATTATTGTAGATAAAGAACACACAACCATTATTGGTGGAATGGGAAAAGCTGATACAATAAATGGCAGAATAGAGCAATTGCGCAAGCAAATAGCAGATACAACATCTGATTATGATAGAGAGAAGCTTCAAGAGAGGCTTGCTAAGTTGGGTAATGGAGTTGCTATTATCAATGTCGGAGCCCCAACAGAGACCGCAATGAAAGAGATGAAAGCAAGGACAGAGGACGCCCTTGCATCAACGAGATCTGCGATTGAGGAAGGTTTTGTTGTTGGTGGTGGAGTCACGTTGCTTAGGGCAATCCCTTATATTGAAAAACTGGATTTATCAGGTGATCAAGCTATTGGTGCAAATATAATTAAAAATGCTTTGAGTGAACCAATAAGAGTTATCTCTTCCAATGCAGGTGCAGAGGGTTCTGTAATCGCAATAAAAGTGAAGGAAATGGACGAAAACTTTGGCTTTAATGCAAATACAGGTCAAATTGAGGACTTAATGACTGCGGGTATTCTTGATCCTGCAAAAACTGTTTGTGCCTCTTTGCAGAGCGCATCAAGCGTTGCAGGTATGATGCTTACTACCGAAGCATTGATAACTGATTTACCCAAAAAGGATGATAAAAAAGTAGCCAAACCGTAATTATTGGTTGACTGAATTATTTATAGAACGCTAATAGGACGGATTATCACCGATATAACCAATTAAATATTGAATTGGCGTTAATTTGCTTAATCTGTTCATCAGCGTTCTATCCTTGATTTCACGTTATATATCATATTTTTTATTCTATTGTGAAGAAATCTTATTGCTATAATATTCTTCGACAGTTTCATAATCAACGGTATTATCGGGTGTCATGCCTAATTGCTGATAAAGCCTTCTCCTTGCCTTCATATCTGCAATTAATATAGCTCTTGCGTGGATAGCGACTTCTTTAGCAATTCTAAGTGGAACGACAACAATACCATCACCATCACAGCCAATAATGTCATTTGGTTCTACCTGCACACCGCCACAACCGATCTTTGTTTGAACTTCTGCAACCTCAATACGTCCGGGGATAATGGTTCTACCACGCATACGTGCGCAAATTGGTGTCCTCTGTAAAGTTAATTCGTCTGTATCTCTACAATATCCATCTGTTATAATTCCAACAGCACCATCGATGATTACTCCCATGCTATTTGCAGAACCCCAGAAGCCAACTTCTCTGGATCCGCCTGTGTCTGTTACAATGACATGCCCGGGGCGTATAAGTCCATGAATGTTTATATTGCCAACTTCTTTAAACCATATTGCATGAGCATTTACAATTTCCTCTGTAGTGTTAAGTTTCCACATAGGACGATTTGCAGGCACACAGCGTATTGTAAAGGCAACCCCCCAAAACTTTATACCTGCCCATATTGGACGTATCTCAGGCGACATAAGTCCAATATCAAAATAACCTATCCCATCCATTGCATCACATACATCAACGACTCTCAAATATTTATATAATTTGCATAACTCAAAAGGGTCTTTTGGTTCCATAATTATTATCTCCTTTTTATTTCTCAATAACTCCATATTTAATCGCCGATTCATAGCAATACTTAAGGCTCTGTATGTTTGTATCTCTATTCAAAAATCCCATGATATTGAAGCGACCTTGAATCTTGGCTTCAGGTTTCAGCATTTTTTTCATCATATCATCGATCTCTGATTTTGAACCCATAGCCAGAATAGAATGATCTGTCTGAGCAGAAAAGCTAAAATCATTACCCAATTCTTTCAGAAAATATCCATGATCAACAAATGGTCCAGGTCCATCAATTTCTGTTATACCTAGTTTTCGCCTTAATGTCTTAAAGTGCTGAGATGCTAATCCGCAAAGGTGCATTCTCCTTCTGCCCCTAGTCATTGTAGAATAAATAATCTCATGGCAAGGCAAAACAAATCTCTCATATAGATCAACAGAAAGCAATTGTAGGCTATCGTCTGCAAACCCCCATACCGAATCCATCGGTAATTGAATTTCAGAACCGCATGTTAGCCGATACCATGCTTTGATTCTCTCGATAGTCTTTTCAGTTATAAGATGAAGATATTTTTCGGCAAAATCAGGGTCATCATACATATCAATACATATCTGCTCAATACCCCTAATTTCTGCTGATTTTGTAAATATGCCGTGTGTCCCCTGTCCGGGTCTAACGATCTCTATCGGTCTATCCAAAAAGGTCTTGTTTTCTGCTATCTCTTTCAATGATTGATACATCTTATAAGTATGGCTATTGCGGATACGATCACTAGGGTCAATATCAGCGATATAGGAAAGAATGTCATCTTTCTTTATCTGCAATGGCATTGCCCAAGCGTAATCATTCTCTTGATATATGACATCACAGCCAAAGAACTCATTTTCTTCCATCCATAGCTGTAATCCAATATACCACTTTTCAGGCAACAGCGGGTTCATATCTCCAATAACATTATTGATAAACCATGATTTTCCTTCAAGCTGTGCTTTAAGATGTATATCGGGTATTGTATAGAAATCTTTAAAGGTATTACCTGAAATTTTTAGCCATGTTTGTTCATCAGTAGCAAAAGTTATAGGAACACGCTTATTTTCTTTGCGCCAATAGGCAGACCATAGATCATTGACATTTTGGGCATGTTTTTCAATATCAAATGACATTTTATTTTCCTTTATACTTTCGATTAAAATCCCTCTAAATCTACCTTTGTAGATCATTCCACATCAAAAGTTTTATATCAGCCCGACTAGGTGCATATAGCCCTTTACATTCCTGATACCTGCCTTTATCTCTTTTTCCTGATCATAAGCCCTTGAAGAAGGGGCATCCGTCAATTCAAGCATGTATGTCCTTTTATAGTCAATCTCTTTAAATGCCAAAAATACGTCTTCCCAATCGATAAATCCCATTCCCGGAGGCATATGATCGTCAACCTTTCCGAAGTTGTCCTGCAAATGTGTTGTGAATAATTTTGAGCCAGCCATCCTGATAGCGCGTCCTGCATCAAGATCACCGAGATTGGCATGTCCAGTGTCAACATTGATGCCGAGATTAATCATATCAACAGACTCAATTAGACCAAGTATAAAGTCCATTGTCTCAAGTTTGCCATCATTTTCAAGTGCGATCTCGATATTTTTGTCTAAGGCATATTTACAGACCGCATCCAAAACATGACAAGCATCATCGTGTTTATGACCCCATATATGAATGACATTGACTCTTGAGCCGATAGCAGAGGCAATATCAATGCAATGCTTGTTCGTCTTTATCATAAGTTCAGCATCGCTAACATCAAACCCGCCGGGCCCTCCTGTATGGCATGACCAACTATTTATGTCAATTTTTTTCGCATGTTGACCGATCTTGTGTGCATCGTCAACAGTAAGATGATATATATGCGAATATTCAACGTCAGTATATCCATATTTTTTATTTGTATCCAAAGCTTGCATTATTTTTTGTGCATCAAATACCCAGCCTTTTGTTTTACGTTCATTTATATCTGGATAAAGCGTATTACAACCGATCCTGTAATTATTCATTTTATTTTCCCCATTAATGAATGAAACTTAATGCTTATTGTATATTTTGTTATACATATTACGAAATAAATCAGCGAAAATCCATCAGATTCTTTTTGTCAGCGTTCTATTTTTGTTTAACAGAGAAAGCCCTTCTTGGAATTTGTAGGCTATCAGAATTGATATTTGCCTGAACTGCTTGATCGTTAAAGTTTGTCAGAACAACAAAATCCGAATAATAATAGACTCCTACACGAGAGCGGACGCTTATATCAATTGGATATGGTGAAAGCAGTTCACTTCTTACCATATCAACTAGCTTTTGCGGTAAATTCGGCAAAGAAACAGGTTCTCCAACAGTAACACGCCCTGAACCTTCTGGATACCTAAACGTCTTTGCATTAAAAACAATTACCTTGCCTTTTCCATAGCTTTTCCTTGTCAATACGGGTATATTTCCAGATGGATGGACAGCAGTTGCGAGAACTTCTGCGAAAATTGGATGAAGATTTGCCCCAAAATGAATATGAGATTCTGCTTCGTTAAGTGAGGCATTAACCGAAAATCTAAATGTCCAAATATCTGCGGGTGTAACAGGCGGATTTGAATATCCAGCAAGTTTTAAAAATCTCTCATCATTAGCCATTTTTTCAAGAAAGCCGGGCGTAAATGTGGCAGTTCCGCCTTTTTCTATAAATGAGTTTACTTTATCAGCGATATAAGGGTCATTTGCAGAATGTAAGGGCAAAAAAATTGATTTTGCATCTTTTGGAAACTGATGACATGGAATAATTGGCAATCCTAACATGCCTAAATAATCCAAAATGTATGTTTCATCTTCGCCATCGGTATTAAGGGGTTTATAAAATGCAATACCTTCTGGTTTATGCCCGTCTAAAGTTTCGGCAAGTTTTGTAAGTTCAGGAATTGCCTCGATAAGTGCCTTTGTATTTGGATTTTCTGGTGAATAAAGCGATGGTTCATAATGAAATCTTATCAGTTCCCTTGCCCCTGCAAGAATACTCTGGACAGCCTGTTCAACGTATATTTCAGGATAGCAGTTGATAAAGTCAAACCATCCTCCCCCTATTTTTTCGCCAGATATCGAAGCAAGCCATCTATAATTCGCAAAAGCCTGATATTGGTGGACATATTCTACAAGAGGGTCACGTATTTCTGTTCCAACCCATACTTCATCAAAATTTTTCGGATGGTTCTCAACGTCATAGCCAAATACATGAAATCTATCATACCATTGTGGATATTTAATTATCATCTTAATTCTGGGATTTTCTGATTTTGCGGGATTGATGATACATTCTTTTGCAACATGGGCAAGTAATTCACGATAGTATTCACTCCAACCACGATCACCTTTTGCGGAACGACACTCCTCACAATGACAGTGTGTGCAGAGGAAATCATCGACAATAATTTCATCAAAAATTCTTGCTGTCCTTTGGACTATTTCTTTTAGTTCGTTTTTGGTGTTATCATTGGTATAACAAAGCCACCATTTCGCATGAGTATCAGCCTTGCCAGTTCCCTGGGTTGGTGTTAATCCAGCAGAAACTTTCAGTCCATTTTTTTGAAAAAAATCACGTGCTTTGATTAATACTTCTTCACCGGGAAAATGCCCTCCACGCAGGCAATCAAAATAAACCTTGCTAATATTATTTACCCTAAATAATTGCAATGCTTCGCTTAATCCTGCTTTATCACTGAAATAGGCATTTACGTTATGTGCTGGCACAAATGCGCTGAAGCGCAATTTTCCGCTGTGTCCATTATATATTTCTTGCATAAAGAATCCTCTTTTCATAAAAAAATAGCTTAATGACTTGATCTGTATTAAAACATATTGTAATATATAATAAGTATGTAGTTCAAGCTGTTTCGATGGGTTGTCTTGGTAAAAGCACAAGAGGAGGATTTATAATGGTTTTCAGAAAAGGTTTTTTCTTGGTTGCTGTTTTCATGATGACAGTATCTTATGCCTACGGAGGAGACGGCTTAGTTCTCTATCTTCCATTTAATGGCGATGTTATGGATGCCTCTGGTAATGGCAATAATGGGGTCATTGTAGGGAATGCAAACTGGGTTGCTGGAAAGTTTGATAAAGCGATGCTCTTTGATGGTGCTACTTACGTTGAAGTTGCAGATAAACCAAATAGCGGATTTGATAACGTCCCCGGATTAACAATAGAGCTTTGGGTAAAAATAGATGAGCATCATGATAATGGTATTGTTGTAAAGCTATCTAATGCTGCACAATATTGGCCATGTAGTTATAACCTAGAAACATGGTCAGATCAGCTTATATATTTTGATATAGGTGCAGATATAGGCAAATATACGACGTCAAATTATCCTCTCGGTGAATGGTTTCACATGGCAGGGGTTTTTGATGGTGTAGCAAAAGAGGACCGTCTTTATGTAAATGGCGAATTAAAAAGCACTACCGCAAGACCAGAAACGGTTGTTCCAGATGGCGACTTACCAGTTTGTATTGGATGTGTTGCGCCGGGTCAGTTATTCTTTAAGGGGGCAATGGACGATCTAGCCATTTATAGCAGAGCATTAACTCAGGCTGAAATAATGTCTGATATGAAATCATTGGTAACCGCTGTAAATAATGCGGGTAAAATCTCGACAACATGGGCGGATATAAAGGCTCAGAGATAAAGGGGTGATCCTATGATGAAAAAGGTTTTGTTATGCCTTTTATCAATGATGTTTTTTATGATGTTACAAACCGCCTTTGCAGTAGAAGACGGGCTTGTTCTTTATCTGCCATTTGACTCAAATTATAAGGATGCCTCTAAAAACGCATTTCCTGTTGAGATTCAGGGTAATGAATCCTACATGAAAGGCAAATATGATATGGCATTTGAGTTTGACGGGGCAACATCCCTTTCAATAGAAGATACAAAAGATAATACTTTTGATGGGACCCCCGGTTTGACTATTGGTGTCTGGACTTTTATAAATGAGCATCATGACAATGGCATTGTTGTAAAGTTACTCACTGGCAACTATTGGCCATGCAGTTATAATCTTGAAACATGGTCTGATCAACTTGCGTATTTTGATGTCGGTGCAGATGCAGGCACTTATGCAACTGCAAGCTATCCACTGAAGGAGTGGTTCTATTTAGTTGGTGTGTTTGATGGTGGGAAAGGCGAAGACCGTATATATATAAACGGCGAACTCGAAAAAACTAACAATAGAGCAGAAAAAGTCGTGCCTGATGGTCAATTACCTGTATATATTGGTGCTGTTGCTGCTGGACAGCTTTTCTTCAGAGGTGGTCTTGATGACCTTGTTATTTATAATCGTGCTTTGACGAATGCGGAAATCAAAGAGAATATGAATGGCAATATATTAGCTATTGAAAAGGCTGGTAAACTCAGCACGACTTGGGCAAATATAAGAAATCAAAATTAGATATATTTATTTGACTTTAAAAGCGGAGTTAATTAGGACTCCGCTTTTTTATTGTATAGGAAATTATATTTTTGTATTATTTCAGGAAGACCCTTCACTTCGTTCAGGGTGACACTTCGCTGTCATTTTGAGTGAAGCGAAAAATCTTTTTTATTTGGCTTGATTCGGTGGTGTTTGATGGATGAAAATAAAATAAACAAAGTTACAATCCGTTCGGTGATAATTGGATTATTATTAATGCCAATAAATTATTATTGGGTTGTAAAAATGGAGGTTATCGATAGTAGGCTTTGGTCGACAAGTGCTTCTCTTTTCTTTACTTCTGTATTTTCACTATTTGTCATTATAGTTCTTAATTATCCAATCTCAAAGATCTTTCCAAAACTTTCACTTAAGCCAACCGAATTAGTCATTATTTATGTTATATTTAATATATCTTCCGCAGTTGGTGGACAAGGGATGATAATGGTTCTTATAGGTGGAATAGGCTATGCGTTTCGGTTTGCCACACCTGAGAATGAATGGCAAGATATGTTCCATCCCTATTTACCAAGATGGCTTGTTGTTGACGATATGAAGGCTTTAGACAATGCCTATGAAGGCGAATCGTCATTTTATATTACAGAACATATACAAGCTTGGATAAAACCTGTTTTATGGTGGTCATTGTTTTTATTTTCTTTGGTTTTTGCCATGCTTTGTATTAATGTCATTCTTAGGAAACACTGGATAGAAAAAGAAAGGCTTTCATATCCGATCGTTCAGTTACCATTGGAAATGATAAAAAATCCAACATTATCAGGGTTCTTTCGAAATAAGCTAATGTGGGTCGGATTTGGGATAGCATTATCCATAAGCCTTATCAATGGGTTTCATTTCCTTTCTCCAAGAATACCGGGCTTACAGAATGTCTATGATATAACCTATGTTTTTTCAGAAAAACCTTGGAGTTCAATGGCAACAGATGGGATATTTATTGCGTTTTATCCATGTGCGGTTGGGTTAGCCTTCCTTATGCCTTTGGACATGGCTTTTTCTGTATGGTTTTTCTATTTCTTTTGGCTTGCAGAACTTTTTATCGGTGGAATAATGGGGTTTCGCAGTATGCCTGAGTTTCCATATCCAAAATATCAGGCTACTGGTGCTTGCATCAGTATAGGCATACTCTCGCTTTGGATAAGCCGAAATCAGTTAGCTGATGTTTTCAGGCGTTTGATCGGCAAAGGCAATATTGATGATAAGAATGAACCTATGGGGTACCGCTCCGCAACATTCGGATTAGCTATTAGCTTGCTGATACTTATTCTCTTTAGTATGAGAATGGGGATAGCTTTGTGGGTTGCCATACTTTTTATATTTCTCTATCTTATGACTTCTATTGCAGTAACACGCATGAGGGCAGAATTAGGCCCTTTTTATCATGAGTTTTATTATGGAGGTGCAGAACAAGCGATTACTGCATTATTTGGGACAAAGAGGGTTGGTGCGATGAGTTTAACGGGATTATCATTATTTTGGGGGATAACTCGTGCGCAAAGTAGTCATCCTATGCCACATCAGCTTGAGAGTTTTAAACTTGCAGAAAAAACAGGTTTATCTAATAAAGGAATGTATGTTGTTTTAATACTTGCAATGGGTTTAGGGATTATAACTTCATTTTGGATATTACTTGACGTCTTTTATCGCAAAGGAATGACCGGTTGCACATATTTTGGCTATGAGATATTCACAAGGCTAGAAAACTGGCTTCAGAGATTATCAAGCCCTGACTATGTAGCATCTGGCTTTATGGGATTTGGCTCTATTTTTACCTTTTTTCTGATGTTTATGAGGCGCAGGTTTATTTGGTGGCAGTTTCACCCATTGGGGTATGTTGTAACACAAGGTGATTGGGGTATAAAGTTTCTATGGTTCTCGGTATTTATAAGTTATATAATTAAGCATAGATTATTGAGTTATGGAGGGGTTAAGGCTTATAGAAGGGCTTTACCTGTCTTTATGGGCTTGATTCTTGGTGATTTTGTTGCTGGATCAGTATGGCAGATAATCGGCTGGATAGCTGGAATATCGACATATTCATTCAAAAATTGGTAGTCATTATATTTGGAATATTATGCTCAAAGAAAGTGTTTATGTTTTTAAAAAATAAATCAAGAAAAACTCAACTTTTTTATAAGTTTTGACGTATATAATATATCAAAAAAATTATCAATATAGAAAATCCGATAGTTGTTCTGGGGTGATCTAATATGTCAATCTTGAAGTATTCAACAATAGTAATAATAATTTTTAGCCTATTATTCGCATCTAATTCCTTTTCACAGAGTTTATCATCTAGTTGGATAGATGGAACTCCTATCTTACGTGAAGAAGCACAAAGTATTTTACAGGCAATTGGGGAATTAGACAAGCCAAAATTAGCCCCACCAATTAAGGCTGATATTATAAAGCCTGCATATACTTTGGGTGATATGAAAAGTTTTATAGCAACTAATATGCAGACAAATAGGCAGTATACGTTAAATGCCACGCTATCTGCTTCTGACGATAGAGCATATATTTTTATTGAAAAAGGAGTAAATATTTCAGAAGATAAAATACAAGCCTTGCTAGAATCTTTTGATATTACATACGATCGCCTAACAAGCCTTTTTGGCTCAATACCCAACAATTTTAATAATGATCCGAGAGTTAATTTACTAATAATGAATATTGCTGGTGGTTCGCTTCCTGATGGTTCTAGGATATTGGGTTATTTTAGCCCAATAGACCAATTTACCAATGATCAATTAAGAGCTTTGACAAGGTTACGCAGTAATGAAGCAAATATGCTCTATATTGATAGTATATCGCTTAAATCAAATCAGGTTGATATAAATAGCATTATTGCTCATGAGTTCGCTCATTTATTGCAGTGGGGCAGAGACCCAAATGAGTCGATATGGGTTGATGAAGGTTTGGCTGTTTATGCAGAGGCATTACTTGGCTATAATGTAAAAGACCGTATATCTGTATTTGCAAAAAATCCAGATGTTTCGCTTAGAATTTGGGACAATAAAGTAGAGAATTATGGTTCTGCATATCTTTTCTTTGCATATATATCAGAAAGATTTGGCGGAATAGACATAATTAAAGAAATCTTTAAGAATAGTGAACAGGACATCGCAGGTATTGAAAATGCTTTAGCAAAAAAAGGAAATGCTGTTTCATTCAACGATATATTTTCTGATTGGGTTATAGCAAATTATCTTGATAATCCTAGATTGGCTGATGGAAGATATGGATATTCGACACTTGATATTCGCCTAAGTCCATCAGTAATAGAAACACAATACCCAATAGAGCAAAAATCAGGTATTGTCTTACCATGGTCGGCAAAATATATTGAATTTCAGAGAGATAATAATAAAGATATGACATTATATTTTCTTGATAAAGATCAAAAAGACATCGATGCACGTGCAATAGTAGATGTTGACAATGATAATATCAGCGTTTTCTCTGTTGTCTCAGATAATGATCCATTGAAAAAATCATCTATTTCAAACGGTGATTTAAGTATAGTCGTAGTAGTAACATCTCAGCCAGACCCTCCTGACATTATAAAAAATAATTCTTCTTATACATATTCTGCCGAAATTAAAGCATCAACTATTTCTGTTTCTACTCTTGGGAATAAAATTACCACATGGGGTAATATCAAGAAAAACCAACCATAATATTCTCCCTTGAAATTAGATATTTGGTATGATATTCTTAGTTAAAGACAAGGTATTTTTTTTATTTTATAATATTTTGTGAAAAAGTCTTGTTTTCAAGGAATATTTTTCAATGATAAATATTAACAAGGGAGGATAAAAGTGCATCCATTTGCAAATTTAGCTATACCTAAAGGCTCTGTTGGAATACATTGGTTTGAGCAAAATAGTTATGCAATAAAAGATTCCCATAGCACAATAGTTTTGATTGACCCGTATTTTCCTCATGATCGTCCTGCTGATGTATTTGTTCATACAGAACCGCCTCTTGATGAATCACAATTACCCGTCAATTATGTCCTGATGACACATGCTCATTTAGACCATACCAACTCAGAAACTCTAAGTAGGATCCACAAATATTGGCAAGGTGCTAGATATATTGGTCCAAAAGAGAGTATAAAACAGATTCTTGAAGAGACAGAAATTAACGAAAAGCAAACAACAATAATTTCGGCGGGAGAATCAAGTAAGATAGGAACTATGACAGTTTATGCTGTCTATGCCAAACCTCCAGAAGGCGACCCCAAGGCTGGGATCGGCAAACCGGACGTAACGCATCTTGGATTTGTTGTAGAAGCTGATGGGATCAGGCTTTATTTTACTGGTGATGAGATTAACACTTTTTGCGATAATGATGACCTTGTGAAGGCTGTTGCTGACCTTCATCCCGATATTGGATTTATAACGCTACATCCAACAGAGGGCGAGTTCCCATTTATCGATGGCAGTATAAAAATGGCTCAACGCATAGGATTAAAATCTGTTGTTCCAGCGCATTACTCATGTTTTGTTAAGAGAGATTTCGATCCACAGAAGTGGGCAGATCAATTTCCAGCAGAAGGCGTCAAGCCATTAATCATACAGCCTAATTCTCATATAATATATACTGTATGAAAATCAAATGTCTTTACTTCCTAAGTGTTAGTGATAATTAGCCTTAATTATATGATAATTTTAGGAGGAAGCTATGGATTCGCTACTATTGTTGATTTTATCAATTGTGGTTGTTGTTCTTGGCTACATATTCTATTCAAAAAGGATAGATAAAAAAGTAATTCAGTCTGATCCGAATAAGGTAACTCCTGCCAAAATGTATATGGATGGAGTGGATTTCACCCCAACAAGCAAAAATGTTCTCTTTGGTTATCAATTCAAATCCATTGCAGCGTTGGGGCCGATTGTTGGAGTAATAATTGCTTTACAATGGGGGTGGTTACCTGCTTTATTATGGTTAATACTGGGTGTTTTGCTAATAGGTTGGGTTCAAGATTATACAAGTGCGATGATTTCCATTCGTAATGATGGACAGACATTCGGTGGGCTTAGCTATACGCTTATATCGCCACGTGCAAGAACCATATTACTTGTGTTTATATATTTTTATATTTTGCTTATTTTGGGTGCTTTTGGCAGTATAGTTACCAGTGTGCTTCTTAATGTCAAGACTCCACTTGGTATAATAGCAATAACAATCGCTGGAGTGCTTGCTGGACAAATGATATATCGATGGCATCTGAATATCATGCTTACAACGTTTATAACTGTTGCTATAAGTATTGTTGGAATATGGATTGGAACTTTACCGAGTGTTTCAGGATTTTTTGAGACTGTAAATGGAAATCCATTTCCGTTATTTGGGAATATAACTCAGGCGCATATTATCTGGACATTAATAACTTTTTTCTTTTGTTATCTTGGGGCAGTTCTACCAATATGGCGTTGGGCTCAACCTGTAAATTATGTCTCATTCTGGATAGTTGGATTGGGGATGTTAGCAGCATTAATAGGGATAGTTGCTTTTCGTCCACAACTATCAGAAGTTCCTGCATTTACAGAGGTAAATGTAAAAGGCTTAGGGCCAATATGGCCAATACTATTTGTTACAGTAGCCTGTGGTGCTATATCGGGATGGCACGCCCTAGTATCTAGTTCTGGAACATCACGTCAGCTTGAAAAAGAGAGTGAAGCTTTGTCTGTTACTGGTGGAGTTATGTTTGCAGAGACAATACTTGCGATAATAGCCCTTATAATTGCGGTTGTGGCAATTAATGTTCATGGAATGGACGGATATAGGCAGATACTTAGTGGAGTAAGCCAAGCAGTAAATATAAAAGAATTCGGCAGTGGTCCAATGGCGATATTTGCGGTTGGTGTTGGTGAGCTTTTCAGCAGGATTGGGCTGGGGTTGGAATTTGGCAGGGCATTTGGGGCGGTATTTCTTATCGTTATGGCAATAACAGTTATGCAGCTTTGTTTGCGTTTTATGCGTGTTGCGAGTGCAGAATTTCTTGGAAATAAAGTGCCTATAATAAGAAATATCCATGTTGGTAGTCTTATTGGAGTTATTTTGTCAATATTTCTTGTATGGACAGGTTATTGGCAATTTATATGGGTATTATTTGGCGGATCAAATCAGCTAATGGCATCTCTTGCGCTTATGATTGTTTCATTATGGCTTATTAAGACGGGCAAGGCTCATAGATGGGTCTCAATTCCTGCTATTTTCATGTATATAACGACAATCGCAGCACTAGGATATACTTCTTTTAGTGCGTTTATGAAGATAGCGATAGGACAGTTGCCACCAGATAGGGTTGCTGGAAGTGCGGTTGCAGGAATCATCGCTATATTCCTTATTATTGCAGCAATAATACTTGCCTATGATGGCATATTTGCTATTATAAGAATTAGAAAGACGCGCAACCAATCTGCTGAATATTCAGCGAATTAGCTCATAAAATAAACTGCAAAGGCATAATATTTTTTAGTGCCTTTGTATCTTAATGGTTTTTTACAAAAGGATTTTTATATGGATAAGAAGGATTTTCTTAAAGATGAAGTTAAGCATATTGACATAACATCATTTGATTCTACTCCTATAATTGAAGCTATGGCAAATATGTCATTTACATCAAGAGAGACAGCCAGGGCAGCAGATATACTGAATATGATGATAAATGATAAGGATTGCACAATAATCTTGACGCTTGCAGGAAGCACAAGCGCTGGTGGTTGTATGCAGATATATTCTGATATGGTCAAATATAACATGGTTGATGCGATAGTTTCAACAGGTGCTACTATTGTTGATATGGATTTCCTTGAGGCATTAGGTTATAAGCATTATAAAGGCACAACAAATGTTGACGATAAAAAATTGCGCGAACTTTATATCGATAGAATATACGACACTTACATCGATGAAGAACAATTGCAGGCATGTGATAACACTATAAAAACTATTGCAGATTCTCTTAAACCAAGGCCTTATTCATCAAGGGAATTTATTATCGAGATGGGGAAATATCTCATCAAGAATGCAAAGAAGAAAGAGTCGCTTGTTCAATTAGCTTATGAAAATAATGTGCCTATATTTTGCCCTGCATTTTCAGATAGTAGCGCAGGATTTGGGTTGGTCATGCACCAAGTAGAAAATATGGAAAACCACGTTAGCATTGATTCTGTTAAAGATTTTCGGGAACTAACAGAGATAAAAATCAGGGCGAGAACAACAGGATTATTTATGATCGGTGGAGGTGTTCCGAAGAATTTTGCACAAGATACAGTTATATGTGCGGAATGTCTTGGTAAAGATGTCCCAATGCACCAATACGCTGTTCAAATAACCGTTGCAGATGTCCGCGATGGTGCATGTTCAAGTTCGACACTGAAAGAGGCGAGTTCATGGGGCAAGGTTGATACTGTCTATGAGCAGATGGTTTTCGCAGAGGCAACATCAGTCCTTCCGCTAATCATTAGCTATGTATATCATAAAGGCGATTGGAAAAATAGAGAGCGTAGAAGATGGAATAGGATATTTGAGTGAAACCAATTATTTTCTCTCAACATGCTTTAGAGCAAATGGCTAATCGAGAAGTCTCTCAAGAAGAGGTGGAGATTACTATATATGAAGGAGAACCTGTTCCTGCCAAGAAAGGCAGGATAGCATTTCGTAAAAACTTTTCATTTGAATCTGAACATAAGGGAAAGTATTATGATGTTAAACAGGTTATGCCTATTATAGCAGAGGAAAATGATGGTTATATAGTTATAACTGTTTATGCTTTTTATTTCGGAGGTTAAAATATGAGAATTAGTTATGATCCTCAAGTTGATGCAGCGTATATATCATTTAAGGACCGCAGTGTCCAAGTTACAACGATGAGGATTACAGAAGATATTGCGATAGATTTTGGACCGCATGAAGAAATTGTAGGTATAGAAATATTAGATGCTTCTGAACATCTGAATTTTAATCGAGAATCGCCATCTATTACTATTGAAAATATGGTTGCAGTATAGTATTTCATATATAAGATGGAATTATCAAATACGATTGGAAAAATAGAGAGCGTAGAAGATGGAATAGGATATTTGAATTGGGATCAAACAATGATAAATAAATATGCTCTCAAGCCGATGCACTATATATCAGTATGTCTAAATAATATAGGAGTTTGTAATTATTATGGAAATATTGGATCAAATTGATGTTGATATAAAACCTGAACAAGTTATGGAGAGACTACATCTTGGTAATGATGACAAGTATATGGGCATAGTTCAAAAATTAATGGATGAGGTTATGCCTATTATGCGTCCCAAAGCTATTTATGATATAAAGTTCGTTGAGCATATTGACAAAGATAAGGTTGATATTGGTGGAGTTCAATTCACAAGTCGTGTGTTAAGAGTAAATCTCGATAAAATAGGTAGAGTCTTTCCATACATTGTAACATCTGGCATTGAGGCTGAGAGGGTTGGAGTTCCTGATAACGATCTTATGGGAAAGTTTATCCTTGATGCAATTAAAGAGATGGCTCTTGGTTCTGCATCCTATTATCTACACGAGTATATAAAAAATAAATATAAAATAGAAAAGATGGCTGTAATGAATCCCGGCTCGCTTGAGGATTGGCCTATATCTGAACAAAAGCCATTATTTTCTTTATTCGGTGATGTTGAAAAATTAATCGGTGTCCGATTATCCGATAGTTTTCTTATGTTTCCAATAAAATCTGTTTCAGGGATATATTTTCCAACAGAATCCAGCTTTGCAAGCTGTCAGCTTTGTCCACGTGAGAAATGCCCAAATAGAAGGGCAAAGTATGACCCTGAATTAAAGGAAAAGTATATGTCATAACAAGGCATAATACATGAAAAACAGGAGAATAAAAAAATGAATGAGACATTACAAACTATGTGGAAGCGCAGAAGTGTAAGAAAATATAAAAGTGATCCCATTCCTGAAAGCGATCTGAATCTTATTCTTGAGACTGCTAGGCGAGCGCCAACAGGGGCTAATCGTCAGAAATGGGTGATGATTGTCATTAAAGAACCCGAATTGCGCAAGGAAGTTGCTAAGGCATGTAATAATCAGATATGGATAGCAGATGCTCCTGTAATATTATGTCTGGTTACACTGCCGGGAGAAGGTTCTATCAATGGGACAATTGTGCTGGATCATGCAATACTTGCAGCAACTAGCCTAGGATATGGAACTTGCTGGATAGGTGCTTATAGCCCCGAAAAAGTAAAAGAAGTATTAGGGATCCCAGAAGATCATGGGATTATTTGCCTAACACCTGTTGGGATACCAGCAGAACAACCTAATGAACGCCCAAGAAAAAAGCCTGATGAACTTTTTATGAAGGAAAAATTTGGCTCTGTGTTAGATTATTCAATCTGATGAGGTGATATATGATTAAAATAGCTGAAGTATTGCCACCGCAACCATCTCCGTTATGGAAGATGGTTAAGCAATGTGGGATAGATCATGTCGTTGGTGTTATGGATTACAGTAAGGGATTGGACGTTGCCAAAGAGGAATTGCCATGGGGCTACGAAAATCTTGGGCGTGTCAAAGATGCCTATGAAAAAGGTGGATTCGTTTTTGATGTGCTTGAGAGCAGGCCACCTTTGAATAAGGCGAAACTAGGCTTGTCGGGACGTGATGAAGAAATAGAGACCGCTTGCGATCTAATTAGAAATATGGGGAAACTCGGTATATCTGTATGGTGCTATGAATGGATGGCTGTCTTTAATTGGCTACGGACATCATCAACTATCGAATCAAGAGGCGGTGCGCTTGTTACTGGCTTTGATTATGAATTAATAAAAAATGAGCCTTTGACGGAATTTGGTGTTATAACAGAAGAGCAATTATGGGATAATCTCAAATACTTCCTTGACAAAGTTGTGCCAATTGCAGAAGAGGCAAATGTCAAATTGGCGATGCACCCTGACGATCCGCCATTATCGCCTATTCGTGGGATTGGTCGCATCATGAGAAGCATAGAAAACTTTCAAAAATTACTCGATCTTTATCCAAGTCCTGTTAATGGGATAGGGTTATGTCAAGGTAATTTTACCTTAATGACTGATGATTTGCCTTCTGTAATACGTCATTTTGGTAAACAAAACAAGATTTTCTTTGTGCATTTCAGAGATGTTAAAGGCACACCTGAGAAATTTGAGGAAACGTTCCATGATGAAGGCAAAACAAACATGCTAGAATGTATGAAGGCTTATCGTGAAGTTGGTTTTGATGGAGTTTGTCGTCCTGATCATGTCCCGACTATGGAGGGCGATAGAAACGACAGCCCCGGATATTCTTCTATTGGCAGGTTATTTGCAATTGGCTACCTTAAAGGGCTTCGTGAGGCAGTATACGCTGACTAATGGAGATCGGCTATGGAAACAAACGAGGAAAATAATAAGCAAAAAAGGGATTTATGGACGAATGAAGAAAAAGTTGAGCTAGTAAAACTCAGGCTTCAAGGGCTTACATTTTCCGCAATCGGTGTTAAGATGAATCGGTCAAAACATTCTGCAAGGTCTGAATATGGCAGGATACGGCGTGGAGAAACAGATATAGTGCTTTCTTTTAAGGAAATTCCTGAATTGAGAAAACTATTACCATCAAAAGCATCAAAAAGTCTGTAAAGTAAAGACTGATCTATGCTTTTTGAAGATTACTATCTGAAAACTATACTTTCAATAAGTAATAGATATTTAAAAGAGGAATTAAACAATATCAGTGCCAAATCCAAATTAGGGGAGTTATATTCTGAAATTGCAGAATTTGATTTTTTTAAAATGGCAAAATTAATAAATGAACGTCAGTTCGATATAAAAATTAATCACTAAGACACTAAAACACAAAGTCCTACAAGGTATTAAAGAGCAAATCTTTAACCCACATTTTTGTAAGAATAGCTATGAGAAAACCATTTATTTTCAATATTCCATCTTCTGATTTTCATTTGTTTAAAAAATCCGAGCCAATCAGCGTTACGTAGTCAGCGAAGATCAGCGGGCTATTCCTTTTTTTGCATTGTCAAATCTTTAATCTTTAAAACTCTATTCCATATCTTAAAAAATCAGAGCTAATCAGCGTTGCGCAGTCAGCGAAAATCAGCGGGCTATTCCTTTTTTTGCAGTATCAATGCTTTAATCTTTAGAACTTATTCCATCTCTTAAAAAATCAGAGCTAATCAGCGTTACGTAGTCAGCGAAAATCAGCGGGCTATTCCTTTTTTACAATGCCAAATCTTCAATCTTTAAAACTCAATTCCATCTCTTAAAAAATCCGAGCCAATCAGCGTTACGCAGTCAGCGAAGATCAGCGGGCTATTCCTTTTTTACAATGCCAAATCTTCAATCTTTAAAACTCAATTCCATCTCTTAAAAAATCCGAGCCAATCAGCGTTACGCAGTCAGCGAAGATCAGCGGGCTATTCCTTTTTTACAA